>OGIU01000037.1_pt1 | contig 98999 bp, 70 predicted proteins | sample 1571791 | NCBI WGS metagenome assembly OGIU01 (sample SAMEA2582104, study PRJEB24529) | metagenome | biome: Human gut stool | place: China | collected 2011
GGCGACCACCGAGATCTACACTCTTTCCCTACACGACGCTCTTCCGATCTTAAGTTTTTTCTTTTGGTGGAAATGCTCCCAAATAACGTCCAGCATGCTGAAGAACAGCAAAGGGAAAACAAACCAGGCAAAGACCAAAACAACCTTATGGCTGAATGTCTTTTCATTGATCTGCGCCAATGGCAGTTTCTCCAAGCGGCCTGTCAACACATATTCATCGGGCAGGTTATTCACGCTCCACTTATTCATAACCACACCTTTCTTTAATAGCATCAATCCCGGATTAGAGCGTATCATGGTTTTCAGCGTAATGTTATCCATCAGGCAGAAAGGATACTCGGCTCCTGTGCGTTCCTGCCAGTCTTCTATATCACTATCGGGTGACGAAGTGAGGCAGTAAAACTTATATCCGTGCTCTACACTGTAATCGTAAAGCTCATTAATCAGGTCGATAGTGCTATCATCTGCCTGGCTCAGTTGGTGTGCTACCAGCAGGAAAGTATATCCGTCATCCTTCAATACCTCGTCCGTAATATCCTCTCCATCCTCTTGGCGGATGATTGAGAAATCATGAATGGGAGCTTCATATCCCTGCTCCTTCACTATCGTTTTAGAATCAACGAATGTCCACGTGCTATCAGGATAATTTTCTAATGAAAACTCTTTCTCCACTCCATCCTTTTGAAGAATAAAACGGGTTTCGTAAACAGTGGGCTTGGCTCCTTCCGGTATTTCCATTCCTTTGCGGATGTCCGCACCAATGTGGTAAGGACGGAAATCAAAGAACGGCAATTCACGGTAACAATACATAGTCATTCCCGATATATAAAGGAAAGTATAGAGAGCTACCAGCCAGTCAAAACGCTTGGTTATCAAAGGGGTAATACGATTGCCCCACTTAAAGATGGATACAGCAGCTATCAGCAGGAATATATTTTTCCAAAAGGTTTCCCAATTGGTCAGTGTTACTGCATCGCCAAAACATCCGCAATCTGATATGGGATTGGTCAACGCCAACCAGAAAGTAAGCGGCGTCATGATCCCCATGATAATCAGAAGCAACAGAGTAGTGACCCGCCTGCGAATACCAAATAAAAGATACACGCCCAGGCAGAACTCAACCATAGCCTGCAACACAGATGCCAAAAACGGAAGAAATGCAGGTACCAACGTAGCCCAACCAAAGGCTTCCAGGTAATCCTGAATCTTATATTGGGTACCCAACGGATCTACCGCTTTGACAAAACCGGAAAATATGAACACCACTGCCAGCAGAAACCGGCAGACATTTGTCCAAATTCCAATGATGCTATGTAATTGTTTACTCTCCAAATTCTAATTTTATCAATCCGAATACAGAATAATTAATCATATCCATATAATTGGCATCAATGCCTTCTGATACCAATGTGGCGCCGTCATGACCTTCAATCTGCTTGGTGCGATAGATCTTCATCAAAATAAGATCGGTGTACGAACTGACACGCATACTACGCCATGCTTCATCGTAATCATGGTTTTTGGCAAGCATCAACTCCAATGCCTGTTTGGCATACTGGTCATACAGTTCCAAGGCGCGTGCCTCGGTCATGTCATCCGTTTCAGCATGGCCCAAGTCCAACTGAATCAATCCGATGATTCCATAATTCACTATGGCTATAAACTCCGAGCGAATACCTTCATCCACCATCGTCACTCCTTTGGTTTCGATGCTGCGGATGCGGTTTGCCTTAATAAAGATCTGGTCGGTAACAGATGAGGGGCGCATGATGCGCCATGCCGCACCGTAATCGTGCAGTTTCTTTGCAAACAAATCACGGCAGACAGCTATTACATGTTCAAATTGTTGTTTCGTATCTTTCATCATACTCTATGAATAGGCGACAAAGTTACGCATTTTTCTGCTTAAGCGTAAACAAAAAGGCGGAAAAGAATACTCTTTCCCGCCCTATTTTATATTTCTTAATTAACGATTGCTTAAGAACATCTTAACACTTGTCCCGGACGAAGAATCGTTCTGCGGGTAATGTGGTTCAACTTACACAAAGCATCAATAGATGTACCGGTCTTTTGGGCAATACGTCCCAATGTATCTCCGCTGCGTACTTTGTGGTAACGAATCGTTCCATCCGATGAAGCCATCAGATTAACATTCTTGCTGCTTGTATTTCGTTGGTATCTGGTATTTCCTTTTCTAAACAAGTAGGAATCAGCCACAATATCTTGTTTTTCAAAATCAAATAAAAGAGCCGGATTGATAGCCTGTCCCAAGAAACGGGTTTCAAAATGAAGGTGAGATCCGGTAGAACGTCCGGTGTTACCACCCAATCCGATAGGTTCACCTGCTTCCACATACTGGTCTTCGTCTACAATCTGTTTTGACAAGTGACCATATACGGTTTCCAAACCATTTTCATGACGGATAACTACATACTTTCCATAACCGCGACGCTCAAACTTCACCATACGCACTTTGCCACTGAAAGCTGCACGGATGGTATCGCCGATATAGACTTTTACGTCAAGCCCGTTATGCATACGGCGACGGCGGGGACCAAATTTTGAAGTTATCTTTGTATGTTCGGTAGGCATATGGAAGCCTGTCATGTCGATACGGAAAGTATCAGGAATAGTAACGGTATTGCCGTAAGCGTGTACACGTTCATTGCTCCAATTAGGATAAAGGCTGTATGCAGGATAAGCTGTTTTTTCCGCCTTAATCTGACGGATCAATGCAACTGAATCTACTGCTTTTAATTTTCTGTCAATGGGTGCCTGGCGTGCCAGCAAGTCTTGTCCTGATACATTCAGGCTGACCAAGGCAAATGCTGCCGCTGCGACAACTTTAATACATTTCAAAATCATCCGTTTTTCTTTTTCAATCAATATTCGTCGTTAGCATAAAGAGAGCCAAACACGGCTTGTTCATACTCGAATATTTCTCCTGGTTTAAAAAATCTTTTAAGTTCTACTTCGGCAGTCTCCGGTGAATCGGAGGCATGAACAATATTCTCCTGGAAGCTCATGCTGTAATCTCCGCGGATAGTTCCAGGAGCAGCCAAACGACCGTTAGTAGGACCGGTTAATGCTCTCACTACTTGAATGGCATCTACGCCCTCAAAGCAACAAACAATGACAGGGCAAACCATCATTGCGTCCTTTACACGCTGAAAGAACGGCTTTGAACTCAAATGAGCGTAATGTTCGCTAAGCACTTCATCCGTCAACTGAACCATTTTCATTCCGGCTAAACGCAGACCTTTACGTTCAAATCTGTTTGTAATCTCGCCAACCAGCCCTCTCTGTAGAGTGCACGGTTTTAAAATAACCAGCGTTTTTTCCATCATAATGTTCGGTTCGTTTAAGGTTAATAATGTGCTTTTTCTCAAAAAGTCCCCCAAAGATAGAAATTATTCCTGAAAAACAGGATACTTCTTTAACTCTTTTTTTATGTAAGATATATGCAAGACTAAATAAGGATGGCTGTAAACCACTATGGGCAGGGAAGATAAGGGAGATATATGTTATGCAACACAATTCCTTAGTTTTAACAGTAGTGTAACATAAGCTACGATATGGCCGCCCAATTTATATTAGTTTTTCGTAGAGCCTGCAACTGCTGCCACAGCACGGAATTCTCCGGACGAGATCCGGTCGGGTCTTCATCGACTATGCGGCCGGCCACTTCACGGACATATTGAAGTAATTGCCCGTCGCGGGCTATATCTGCTATTTTCAGATCAAAGGCGACACCACTTTGCTGGGTTCCTTCCAAATCGCCGGGACCGCGCAGTTTCAAATCGGCTTCGGCTATTTCAAAACCATCATTGGTTTCCACCATTATTTCCAATCGCTTGCGGGTTTCTTCGGTCAGTTTGTAACTGGTGACTAAAATACAATAAGACTGGTCGGCGCCACGCCCTACCCTGCCCCGCAACTGATGTAACTGGGAGAGTCCGAAACGTTCAGCATTTTCAATGACCATAACGGAGGCATTGGGGACATTTACTCCCACCTCTATCACAGTGGTTGCCACCATGATTTGGGTTTCGCCACAAACAAAACGCTGCATCTCCGCATCTTTCTCGGCAGGTTTCATTTTGCCGTGCACCTTGCTCACCTGGCAATCAGGAAACTCGGCACAGATCAGTTCATAACCCTCTTCCAAGTTCTTGATGTCCATTTTTTCGCTTTCCTTTATCAAAGGATAAACGATATAGATTTGCCGTCCTTCCTCTATCTGCTTACGGATGGAAGCATAAAGACTGGCACGGCGGTTATCAAACTGATGGATGGTCTGAATAGGTTTACGTCCCGGTGGCAATTCGTCTATAACCGACACGTCAAGGTCACCATACAGGGTCATTGCCAACGTACGGGGAATTGGAGTAGCCGTCATTACCAACACATGGGGAGGACAGACATTCTTACTCCATAACTTGGCACGCTGGGCTACGCCAAAACGATGCTGTTCATCAATAATTACCATTCCCAAAGAAGAAAAGCCTACCGTATCTTCCAGCACGGCATGGGTTCCGATAAGGATGTGAACATCTCCCGTAAGCAAATCTTTCAATATTTTCTCGCGCTTCTTTCCTTTTACCGATCCCATTAAAAGCTCTACCCGTACATTCATGCCGAACAGGAGCTTTTGGATGGTTTCATAATGCTGTGCTGCAAGGATTTCTGTAGGCGCCATCATACATGCCTGATAGCCGTTATCCAATGCAATAAGCATGGACATCAAGGCTACAAGGGTTTTTCCACTTCCCACATCGCCCTGTAACAGGCGGTTCATTTGCCTGCCGCTGGCTGTATCTTTGCGTATTTCTTTGATGACTCGCTTTTGTGCTCCGGTCAGTTCAAAGGGTAAGTTTTGGGCATAGAAAGTATTGAAAATATCACCTACCTTATCAAAATACAGGCCACGGTATTTGCGCTGCCTGTCTTTGGTATAGCGCAGGATGTTGAGCTGCACATAAAAGAGTTCTTCAAACTTCAAACGATACTGGGCCTTGCGCAGAAGTTCCGGATTCTGGGGGAAATGGATGTTGCGGATGGCATCATCCAAAGACATTAGGTGGTGTTCTTCTACAATCTGAGGGCTTAAAGTTTCAATCAGAGGATCTTGCAGGAGGGCTAAAGCGTTCTTCATCAGCTTCTCTAATCCGTGGGAGTTCAGGAAACCACGTTTCATTTTCTCCGTTGTATTATAATAAGGCTGAAGTCCCATGGTGGAAAGCGTTAGTTCTCCGGAAGGGTCCATATCGGGATGGGCTACGTTGATACGCCCGTTGAAGACAGTCGGTTTGCCAAATATGATGTACTCGGTGTGGAGTTTGTAATGCTCCAACAGGTATTTGATTCCTTGGAACCAGACGAGGTCAATGACACCTGTACCGTCTGAAAAGTGTCCGACAAGTCTGCGTTGCCTGCCCTCACCGAAAGTTTCGAAGCTGAGGATTTCCCCTTTTAGTTGGATATAAGGCATATTGCCGTCTATTTCGTGGATGTAGTAGAGGCGGCTGCGGTCTACATATTTGTAGGGAAAATAGTATAGCAGGTCATGCAAGGAAAAGATATTCAATTCCTTGTTCAGGATGGTGGCACGCTGCGGGCCTACTCCTTGCAGATACTTTATGTCACGCGTAGTGATGTCGAACATAGTTTCTTTAAGTAGTCGATGGTATCTTTATCCCCTCTTGAGAGGGGTAGGGGTGTGTGAAAGGCATCAACTTATGTATTAGTTTGTGCAATCTAACACACCCCCTACCCCCTCTCAAGAGGGGATGAAGATACTCCAGACTATAACAATCTTATTTTTGCAGAATCAACATTTCTGCCATTTTTAAATCAAAAGGGGTTGTTAATTTTATATTTTCTCTATTTCCTTGCACCAAATAAACTTCTTTGCCCATTGCTTCTACCACAGAAGCATCATCGGTAAATGCATCGGTATATGGTTGGTTATACGCCTTTTTCAACAGACTAATGTCAAATACCTGAGGAGTTTGAACCAATTTATAATCGCTGCGCGGAACGGTTTCACTTCCTGTTTCCGTGAGGTGGCGTACCGTTTCCACCACATCAATAACAGGAATTACCGCCTTTTTGCTCTCCGCCCCGGCATAGCACCCGGCAATCACTTCCTGAGAAACAAACGGACGAACTCCATCGTGAACCCCTACCAATCCTTCACCTTCCACACATGCCAATCCATTCTTTACAGAATGAAAACGGGTATCCCCACCATCGGCAATATCATGATGCAAAGTGAAATGATAGGTTTCACAAAGTTCTTTCCAGTAAGCCTGCTGACTCACCGGAAGAACTAATATAATATGTATAGAAGAATCGTAAGTATAAAAAGCCTCAATGGTACGCATCAGCACAGGCTTGCCGCACACCGGCAGAAATTGTTTAGGGATATCCCCACCCATGCGCAGCCCTTTGCCTCCTGCTACTATAATGACGTGTTTATTCATTCTGCAATCATCATAGCCTGCTTCAATTCCTTCACTTTTTCAGCTCCGCAATATTTCTCCACAATGGCAAATGAAAACTCCATTGCAGCACCGGGGCCTTTACCTGTGATGAAATTGCCGTCTTTCTGTACCAATGCAGCAGTATAGTCAGCTCCTTCCAAATATTTATCGAAACCGGGATAGCAAGTTGCTTTCTTTCCTTTCAGCAAACCACGTTTGCCATAGACCAATGGAGCTGCACAGATGGCAGACAATGGTTTTCCGGCTGTCGCAAAGTTCATAATCAACTTGCCCAAACCTTCGTGTGCATCCAGATTAGTAGCTCCGGGCAGACCGCCGGGCAATATAACCATTTCCACATCGGCTTCATTCACTTCTTCAAACACCATATCGGCTATTACCGGAACTCCATGTGCGCCGTTCACGGTTAATACACCGGTTACAGACACCGTTTTGATAGGCATTCCTGCACGTCTCAATACATCTACCGGGGTCAGTGCTTCCACTTCTTCGAAGCCTTCTGCCAAAAATAAATAAAATGTTTTCATAAGCTACTTCAGTTTAAAGTAATATGTAATAGTACCTGTCTGGTTATTCACTCCGTCCACCCTGTTAAAGCGTGCCTTACGGGCAGCCTCCTCAGCCGCCTTCCGCAACGAAGCGTTTACCGTATTGGTACGTTTGTTGATACTTGTACTTATCACCTGTCCTGCGGGATTCACAGTAATGGTTACCACCACACGGCCTTCATCCTGAACATTATAAACAGGCATCGGCAAACCGCCGCTACCTAAAGAACGTCCGTTAAGGTCAAATGTTCCGTAACCGCCCACTCCTGTTGACTTTCCTTCCGAAGAATTACCCGTGGGACTGCCTTCCAGACCTGTGCCCGTAGTGCCTGTTCCTTTATCTCCCATCTGGGTTCCCTTGCCGAAAGCACCGGCTATCTTCTTTGCAGCCGCTTCTGCTGCTGCCCTTTCTGCCGCCGCTTTTTTCTCGGCTGCCGCCTTTTCGGCTTCGGCACGTTTCTCAGCCTCAGTCTTTTCTTTCGGCTTCACCGTTTCCTTTTTGGGAACCTCTTTTTTAGGAGTCTCCTTCTTTGGGGTTTCTTTCTTGGGAGTTTCCTTTTTAGTTTCTTTCTTCGGCTCCTTCTTGGGGACTGCTATTGTTTCTTCCTCCGTTTGAGTAATGACTTCTTCTTTTGTATCCACAGAAGGGATCACCTCGGGTTCGGAAACATCGGGTGCAGGTGCTTCGGGCTCGTTCATAATATCTACATCCGTCAGCGTATAAGGATCGGCGCTGCCTTGCGAAAGTTCCGTATTTCCCAGCATAACAGGGACACCTCCCTCCTCCTGTACTTGTGGGCGGCGAATAACGACCAGCCACAACAGAATAAGGAGAATGATATGCAGTACAGCAGTACCGACCAGTCCTGTTATCTTATTTTTCTTCATGCTTACAACTTAACGTTTCTTCTCAGGCGGGCGGGTAGCCAGCACCATCTTGAAGTGGTTTTCATTGGCAATATTCAGTACCCTTACTATTTCACGATAAGGCACAGCCTCATCGGCATAAAGGGCCACATACATATCGGGCTCTTTCTCCGCACACTGTTGCAGGAATGCGGGCAGTTCTTCCAAGTCTATCGGCATTTCATCTTCGTTGCCAAAAGCTGTGTAGAAGTTCAGATTCTTGTCTATGATTACCCGGGTGAGCGGTTTTGCCGAGGTTTGTTGCTTGCCTTGCGGAAGCAACACCTTAATGGCATTGGGCGACACCATGGTAGATGTAATCATAAAGAATATCAGCAACAGGAATATGATGTCCGTCATGGACGCCATACTGAAGTTGGGTGATATTTTATGTCTTCTTTTCAGTGCCATACGCTGCTACTTTTGAACGGGTTCGTTCAACAAATCCATAAATGCCATGGTGCGGGCTTCCATTTGGCTTACCACCTTGTCCACTCGGGTTACCAAGTAGTTATAGGCAAACATGGCGGCAATACCTACTATCAGACCGCCTACGGTGGTAATCATCGCTTCGTAAATACCCCCCGAAAGCAGTGTAATATCAATATTATTTCCTGCATTAGACATTTCCCAGAATGCTTGCACCATACCGGTTACCGTTCCCAGGAAACCGATCATCGGCGCACCACCGGAAATAGTCGCAACGATAGGCAAACCGTTTTCCAGTTTGGCAACTTCTATATTACCGGCATTCTCTATGGCAGCCTGCACATCGGCAACGGGGCGTCCCATACGGGTAATACCCTTTTCAATCATACGTGCCGAAGGCGTATTGGTGATGCGGCAATAGTTGATAGCCGCTTTTATTTCGCCCGTGCGGATATAGTCACGGATACGTTCCATAAACATAGGATCATCCTTGCCCGCTTTGCGGATAACCGCCAGGCGTTCAAAGAAAATATAGAAACAAATAACGGACAGCAGAGCCAGTACGCCCATAATCCATCCACCTTTCAGCGCCATGTCCCAAAGATTCATTTGCGCTTCTCCCGATACGGGCGTTAATACAGGATTACCCCCTGCCAGGGTATCCGCAATAGCCGTCTGTGCAGCCAGTAAAGTGATGTTCATCATTAGCGAAGACAGTTTTTATATTCTTCAATAGTTCGTTTCAATCCCAAATAAAGTGCGTCACTGATTAAGGCGTGACCAATGGAAACCTCATCCAGCCAAGGAATCTGTTCGTGCATATATTTCAGATTTACCAGGCTGAGGTCGTGTCCGGCATTCAGTCCCATGCCCAGGCTGCGGGTAATCTTTGCCGCTTCCACGAAAGGAGCAATAGCAGCCTCGGGATTCTGAGGATACAGGGTAGCATAGGGTTCCGTGTAAAGTTCCACACGGTCGGCTCCTGCTTTTGCCGCGTATTCTATCATTTCTTTATCTGTACCTACAAAAATGGAGGTACGGATACCTGCCTGGCCAAATGTATCCATCAGTTCGGTCAGGAAAGAAAGGTTTGCCTTTGTGTCCCATCCGGCATTGGAAGTTATCTGATCCGGCGCATCGGGCACCAAAGTAACCTGATGGGGTTTCACTTTCAGCACTAAGTCTATGAAATCGGGACCGGGATAACCTTCTATATTAAATTCGGTGGTGAGCAACGGACGAAGTTCATACACATCACTACGACGGATATGACGTTCATCGGGACGAGGATGCACAGTGATGCCTTCGGCACCAAACGCTTCACAATCCAAAGCAACTTTTACCACGTTAGGGTTATCGCCCCCGCGGGCATTACGCAAGGTAGCTACCTTATTTATATTCACACTTAACTTTGTCATCTTAGCAATATATTATTATCTTTGCAGTTCTGATGTGCAAAGTTAGCAGGTTTTATCCAAACCTAGTCCTTTTTGACAAACAAAAGATTTATAAAATTAACTAATGAATATGCGTCCAATGAAATTCGCCCTTTTCGGAAATACTTATCAAGCCAAGAAATCGGCTCATGTAGAACGTTTGCTGTCCATTCTTTCCAAGCATCAGGCAGAGGTGTACATTTGTCGGGAGTTCTATCAGTTCCTTACGAATGACTTGAAAATGAGCATCCGCCACGCAGGAGTATTCGATGGAAACAGTTTTGAAGCTGACATGGTGCTGAGTATCGGCGGTGACGGTACTTTCCTGAAAGCAGCCAGCCGGGTGGGCGCACGCAACATTCCTATTTTGGGCATCAACACCGGCAGACTGGGTTTTCTGGCAGATGTATCTCCGGAGGAAATGGAAGAAACCTTCAATGATATCTATAATGGAAACTACCGGATAGAAGACCGTAGCGTGTTGCAAGTATCTTGCAACGGACAGGAGCTAAAAGGCTATCCTTTCGGACTGAATGAAATTGCAGTGCTGAAACGTGACAGTTCTTCGATGATTTCCATTCATACTGCCATAGACGGTGATTATCTCACTACCTATCAGGCGGATGGATTGGTTATTGCCACCCCTACCGGCTCTACGGCTTATTCTTTAAGTATTGGGGGGCCTGTACTGGTGCCGCATAGCAACACGATAGCCATTACCCCGGTGGCTCCGCACAGCCTGAATGTACGTCCTATTGTTATTAATGACGATTGGGAAATTACGCTCGATGTAGAAAGCCGCAGCCACAACTTCCTGATTGCCATAGACGGACGTAGCGAGACTTGCCGGGAAGGAAGCCGCCTCACCATCCGCAAGGCAGATTATAAGATAAATGTAGTGAAACGCAACAGCCATATCTTCTTCAATACCCTGCGTAACAAGATGATGTGGGGAGCCGACGGCAGAGGATAATGTCACAGTTTGTTTCCCAAAATAGTTTAAATAGTAGTTATCAAGGTTATACAGGAGCATTTTATCTGTAACAAATTTCTTTTTTCGAATACAATGATTATATTTGCCTCACAAATAAGAAAAGTAGTATAGAAAAGTAAAACACAAAGATATTACACGGCATATGAAAGGCACAATACAAAAACGGAAATTCATGATCTTGTTCGGAGCATTGCTTTTCCTTAGTAATATTGTTTTTGCCGGAGAAACGACTAAGAACTATTCACCGGAATCCCTTGCAGACACTACTGCAGCGGCAACTTCCCCTGTCGTTAAGACAAACATTCCCGATCGCCTGTATGTAGATTCATTGTCGTTGAAACGTCATTTCATCCATCGGATAGGCATAGAAGCGCGTCCCGGATATATTTTCCCTACAAGTTCCTTTTTCAGAGGAGAGAATGCAACGGGGAGGGCACTTGAAAATTCCCTGTCGCTTCACTTGAAATACTCGTTCCAGTATCACCCCAATACCTACACTGACCGTATTTACAGAGGGGCTTATCAAGGTATAGGGATAGCTTACTATAACTTGTATGAGAAAGAACAGTTGGGAAGCCCGCTGGCAATCTATTTGTTTCAGGGAGCACGCATCGCCCGTATCAATCAACGGTTATCGTTGAATTATGAATGGAATTTCGGTGCATCTTTTGGATGGAAGCCTTATGATAATTATACTAATAACTTTAATAAGGTAATCGGTTCAAAGGTAAATGCCTATCTGAACACTAATTTCTATTTTAGTTGGATGCTTTCTCCCCACTTCGATTTCACTACCGGGGTTGCCGTTACCCACTTCTCGAATGGAAATACGAAGTTCCCGAATGCCGGACTTAATAATATAGGTGTCAAGGTGGGACTGGTGTACAATATCAACCGGAAAGAAGAATGTTTTGCCCGACCATTGTTTCAATCACCTATTCCCAAGTTCCCGCGGCATATCAGTTATGACATGGTGTTGTTCGGGTCTTGGCGCAGGAAAGGAGTTACAGTAGGAGAAGGACAAATGGTAGCTTCTCCGGAGGCTTATCCGGTTCTTGGATTTAATTTTGCGCCGATGTATAATTTCGGATATAAGTTCCGTGCCGGTATTTCATTGGATGGAGTATATGACGGCAGTGCAAATGTATATAGCACAGACGGTTATGGTGATGAATTCAGCAAACCATCTGCCGGTAAGCAAATGGCACTTGGACTCTCCGGACGTGCGGAGTATGTAATGCCTTATTTCACCGTAGGAATAGGACTGGGTACAAATGTGATCCATGCCGGGGGCGATATGAAGTCTTTTTATCAGATATTGGCTCTTAAAATAGAGGTGACACGGAGTTCATTTATCCATATCGGATATAATCTACAGGATTTTCATGATCCTAATTATCTGATGTTGGGATTCGGATTCCGATTTAACAATAAGTATCCTACTTTTCATAGGCGGTAAAACAGGAATTATTCTCTATCCTCCAGTATAATTAATGATTTACTCCTCTCATTCTAAAAACTTCTTTCCAATGAAGAAAAATTATTAGAATGAGAATATGTTAATATCAGTTTCCAATCACCTGTACCCTACTCCGTCCATTCCCCGTCTTCACCACCTGGATCTGTGCCGGGATACGTTCCGTCATCTCCGCCACATGAGAAATTACACCGATCTTACGTCCTTGCATCTGCAAACGCTCTAAGGCATCCATGGCAATGCGCAAGGTATCAATATCCAGTGAGCCGAAACCTTCATCAATAAAAAGTGACTCCACATTCATGCGATTGGAAGACAAAGACGACAGTCCCAAAGCCAATGCCAAAGAGACCAGGAAAGATTCACCTCCCGAAAGGGAATGAACGCTGCGCACCTCACCCATCATGTCGAGGTCTACTATTTGTAAGGCCAAAGTATCAGGAATGCGTTGCAGTTCATAGCGCGGGGCAAGGTCTTGCAAATGCTTGTTGGCGTATAGCAAGAGCACGTCCAGCGTATAGCCCTGCGCTATTTCCTTGAACTTCGATCCGGTTTGCGAACCGAATAATTCGTTCAGCTTTGCCCAGTTCTCATAGATGGAAGTCTTTTCCTCCAGTTCCTTCTCGAAACTTGCCATGCGCTCTTTACCTCTTAAATGATTCGCCACCGATACTTCTATTTGTGCCAAACGTCCAGTTTGCTTCTCTTTTTCGTCGGTGCAAAGGGAGAGAGCTTCTGTTAGTGACTCTTTGCTATCGGCTGCTTCGGGCTTCAAAGGAGCTTGTTGGTGTTCTTCCTTCTTTTGTTTGCGCTCCGCAAGGACGGCTTGCAGGGTGGTTTCTTTCTCTTTCAATGCATTCAAGGCTTGCTTTTCGGAAGTGACCCATGCTTTGTCTTTGGATAGCAGGCGTTCCAATTCCTCATTCGTTTCCTTTTGCAGAGTGAGCCATTCATTTATCTTTGTCTCGTCTTGTTGCAAGGTGGTGGCAAGGCGCGCTATTTCTTGTTCTATCTGAGAGATTTGTCCTTTGTAGGATTCCGCCTGTACGGTCAGGGTATGATGCTGGTTCATAGCCTTTTCCACCTGCTGCTCTATTTCTTTTTGCTTGCTTGTATTCCTTGCTATAACGGTTTCTGTGGGTTCGCCGTTCAGCAAAGAAGCACGTATGCGGGTACGCTCCGCCAGTTCGGTTTGTTGCTGTTCTCCTTTCTGTTTTTTCTCCTCGTACAGATGGGTGGCATTGACAGCTTCATGCTTCAGACTTTCCAACTGTGTGCATTTGGATACCCATGATTCTTTTACTTCCGCCTGTTCTTGCAGACGGGTATTCCATTGTTTGCCGAACTGCTGTACATAATGTTTTAAAGTGCCTTGCTCCAACAGTTCCTGCCAGGTGGGGATGATGGAAACGTATGTTTCTACCTTTTCCAAAGATTCTTTGGCTTGTTTGGCATAGCTTTCAATGAGTGCTGACAAACGGGCTATTTCCAGACGACGGGCATTGAGGGTATTCGTCAATTGTTCTGTTTCCTTTGCCACACGCTCCTTGGCGCGGTTCAATTCTTCTTCTTGCAAGGACTGCACATCGGTTTGGCGGCTCATGGGGTGATGGGTGCTGCCACATACCGGACAGGGAAAGCCTTCTTGTAACTGCTCGCGGAGAATCAGGACTTCGGTGGGTAACAGATGATTCAACCGTTCTGCTTCCTGTTGCAATAATTTCAGACGTTGTTCCTCCGCTTCGGCACTCTGTCTTACCTTTTCTAATAGTTGCCGGTTGGACAGGGTTTGCGTTTTAGCTGCTTCTTGGTTCGTCAACAGGTTCGTAATCAACTCTATGGCAGGGATGAGTTGGGCATAAGCAGTGTATTTTTCAAACCATGCTTGCAGGGTGGTTTGTTTATCCGTCAACTGTTTTATGTCCTGTTCTGCGATGTGGATAGTCTTTAGCAATTTGTCTTTCGCTTGTGAGGCGAGGGTTATTTCTTTCTGTATTTCAGCTGATTGCTTCCGGCTTTCCACTAACTGCACATCCAGTTCTTTGGCTTGGTTTATCTGTGATTCCTGTTGTGACAGGTAAGTTTTAAAATCGGCTTGCGACTTTTGCAACGTATCCAGTTGGGCAGCGGCAGATGCCAGCAGGATGGTATTTTTCTGTACAGCTGTTTGTAGTTCGTTCAGTCGGGAACGGTTTTCTGTCCTCTGCCGTTGTGCATTGCGCTGCTCCATAAAAACATCACGAATGTCTTGCGCCTGTTCTATGCGGGCTAACAGTTCATTACGCGGACGGGCATCTTCTATCTCTTTCCGTATGCCGGCAAGTGATTCCTCCGCCTGGGTGCAGCCTGCATTCAAACGGGTTTCTTCTTCCATCCATTTCAGTTTGGCGGATAGTGTTTCTTCTTTCTTTTTGGAGACAGATAGCTGAAGCGCCAACGCTTCTTTCTCGGTAGAAAGTTGCTGCAACTGTTCTTCCGTCAGCAGTTCGATACCTTTGATCCGTTCTTGTATCAACTTGTAATCGCTCTCGGAGCGCTTGGTGTGTTCGTAGATGGAAGCCGAAATGCGTGAGTAGATTTCTGTTCCGGTTAGTTTCTCCAATATCTCTGCTTTGTCAGTCTGCCTGGCTTTCAGGAAAGTGGCGAAGTCGCCTTGTGCCAACAATACGGAACGGTTGAACTGCTCGAAAGAAAGTCCGATCAATTCGCTGATGCGGGATAATAGTTCGGTTTTAGTGCCTTGCTGTTCTACTCCGGAGACAAGGTTGGTTAAGGTCATCTCTACTTTTTGCAAAGAGCCGTCCACTTTGCCACGTGAACGCCTTACCATCCAGCGCGAGCGAAAGGCTTCTCCGGTCAGTGCTACGAAATCTACTTCCGAGTATCCCTCGGCAGTTCCCCGGCGGAGGATGGAACGGCTGTCATTCTGCGCAATTCCCTTATCGGCTACATCGGCAACAGAGATGTTATTTTCTTTCGCTTTCACCATACGTGGCGTGCAGTCGAACAAAGCCAGGCAAAGGGCATCCAGCAAAGTGGACTTTCCAGCACCTGTGCTGCCCGTAATGGCAAATATACCTGCCGAGTATAAAGGTTCGGTGGTGAAATCAATTACAAATTCACCTTCCAGTGAGGCAAGGTTTTTGCCTCTTATTGCTAATATCTTCATACTCCTACCTCCTTAATTACTGTTTCCAACAATGATTTCATTGTATCGGGCATCTCTGTGCCTCCATATTTCCGTTTGAAAACATCCAGTGCCATGTCCAGCGGGCGGATGGTTTGTAATTCCTCGTAAGAAGTAGCGGCAATGCCACTCGCTTTTCTGAGCGGAAGGACAGAGGCGATGCGTGCCAAGCGGACTGCTTTGCCTTTCAAGGCTTCTTCTACCTTATATTTATAAGAAGGTTCGGGCTGGGTCATTAATATTTTTATTTCAAGATAAGGGGTTTGAGGGGTGAGTTCTCCATCGGGCAGTTCGCTGATGGCTTGCAGAACGTCTTCCAAGGGTTGAGCTTGCCGGGGAATACTCAGAAGCGTGGTTAAGGGTTGGAACTCTAACCGTTCAATGGAGGTGCCGCCGTTCTCCAGGGTTATCAAGACAACTCCCGAAGTATTGTTCTTTTCGGCAAAGGACATGGGGATGGGGGTTCCGGAGTAACGGACATTATCACGATGGGATACGCGTTGGGAACGGTGCAGATGCCCCAGTGCCGTGTAGGCAATGGCCTCATCGAAAGCATCGGGCGATACACATTCCAGTCCGCCTATGACGGTGCGCTCTAAACGGTCATCTTCGGAGATTTCGGAGCCGGTGGCTTGAAGGTGCCCCATGGCTATAATGGGGAGATTCGTATCTTTTACACTGTTGAATAAGAGTTGGTAGAGTGCGCGGACGCCTTGCGAGTAATTCTCCGAAGGAGGGTAATCGCCTTGGCGGAGATAGGGGACGGCGAGGCAGTAGGCGGCTACCTTCTTTATGTTTTCGGGTGGAAGATGTTCCGCCCCTACGGTGTAGATGGGGACGATGAGGTGTTGCAGGTCTATGTTTCCTTCGGCATCGCGACGGACTACGCCGCGGACGGTGATGTTCATGTCCTCCAATAGCGGGTTGGGAGCCTCCAAACGGGCTGCCGAGTCGTGGTTTCCGGCAATGATGATGATTTGCAGTCGTGGATTTCCGGTTGTGATTTCGCGAAGGAAAGTATAATACATCCGCTGCGATTCTGCGGAAGGGTTGGGACTATCGAACACATCGCCTGCTATCAGCAATACATCTATTTCGTGCTGTTTGATCTGTTCTTTCAGCCATTCCAAAAAGTGGAGATGCTCTGCCCTACGATCGTATTCATAAAAGGTTTGGCCTAAATGCCAGTCTGCTGTATGGAGGATTTTCATTATTTGCTTGGATTGTTTTCCTGCAAAAATAGGGATTCTTTTCTAAAAATAAGGTACAAATCATTCCTTTTAAAATATTCTTGTTATCATCTCACCGTAGCTGTCAAACTAAGTTTTATACTGTTAAGACATTGCGCAGCCTCCCCCTTTTGAAGGGGGCAAGGGGGATGTTCTCTCGGGAATGATGGTGCGCCTTATTACAGAAAGTGACTGTGCCGAAGAGAACATCCCCCTTAAATCCCCCTTAAAAAGGGGGAGGCTAGCGCAATGATCTAACAATATTTTCCTTAGCTTGATGGCTATGGAGGGGAGTGCCAATAGCTAATGAGATATTTTAGTCAGCTATTAACCGCACCTCATAAATATGCGGAGTTACTTTCTCATCTCCCTTAGCAATCTTCACTTCCATCTGTTCATTTGAACGCAAAGAAGCAGGTATTTCAAATTCTTTTGCAGCAGAATCAGAGGCTTGCTGTGAAGGAAGCATTCCTATTTCTTGTCCATTCACCCATATTCTAGCATCCCGGCGAAACTCCGGACGGAACAGGATACGCACTTTATTCACTGCCTTCCCATTCGTTTTCATACGATAACTGAACCAAGCATTCGTTTCACGCCAATGCACTCCCTCATCATCACCTGCACGAGAATCTTCCATCGAAATAAAATGATCACTTTCCGGCTGCTGTTCGCCGCAAATCACCTTATCGGCAGTAACCGCATCCAGTGCTGCACGCTCCTTTTCTTCTTTTGCCAGTTGCTCCTGACGCGCCTGCAATTCCTGTGCAGACAATATCGCCCAATACACCATATAACGACATTCATACAAACGGAAAAACGGTTCGAGCATCATTCCTTCATATTTTTGAGGATAAACTCCTGACAAGGTAAAAGTAAGTGGCTTATCTTCCACCTTTTTAAGATGTGACAAAATATCGTCCTTGTCACCTACTATCACCGGCATATCTTGCAAAGGTAAACGCGGACCATTGGCAATATGCCCGCCACGACTGTCATCGGCAAATAACCCATCTTGATTTTGTTTCCCCATCGGGGCTGCCAATACGATAGGGCCATATAATAATGAGTAATTGGAAGAACCATCAGGCAAAGATACGGCACGGAGATGCATCGGCAATTCCAAATGTACTTTATCGCCCATAGACCATGCACGATTCACAATAACATACCCCTCATTTACCGTGACCTTTTGCGGTTCACCATTGATAGATAAACTTATTTCTTCCTGCTTTACCCATTCGGGAAGACGGAAGTTTATGGTAAACGAAGTCTTTTCTTTCTGCGGAGAAACAAGGATGGTTGTCCCTTCTTCTTCAGGAAAAGCCGTTTGCTGTTCTATACCTATCTCTCCCCACTGCAAGGTAGAAGGAATGAAAAGATTGACATACAGATTATTTTCTTTATGCCCATAAATCATCTCACCATAACGAGCGTGATTCTCCATTCCCGAACCTACACAACACCAAAAGCTGGTCTGAGGCTGCGAATATACCCTGTAATGACCGGCACGCATTGGGGTGAAATAGACAAAGCCCCCCTGCACAGGATCTTGGGTAGAAAGAATATGATTATAAAGCGCACGCTCGTAATAATCCATGTAGGAAGCATCCGCACTGGTTTCATACAGCATCTTTGTCAGGCGAAGCATATTATAAGTGTTGCAAGTTTCCGGACCTTGTTCACTAGTCAGCATACTGCTGAAATCATCTGCCGGGTGGAAATGCTCACGTACACTGTTGCCTCCGATGGTGATGCTGCGATGCTTCACCACTGTCTCCCAAAAGTATCGGGCAGCTTCGCTCCAATCCCGATTTCCTTCTATATCGGCTATGCGCTTGAACCCGATTACTTTTGGAATCTGGGTATTGGCGTGCATACCGGTCAATTTATCTTCATGCTGCAATAAAGGCCGCAAAACAAGTTGATGAGAGAACCGGTGCGCCAGCTTCAAATAACGTTTATCTCCTGTGATAGCGGCAACATCGGCAAAAGTTTCATTCAGTCCTCCATGTTCGCTACGAAGCATATCCTGTATTTGTTCATCACTCAACTTTGAAACCAGGCGAATCATCCAGTCTGTCAGTTTTACCAACATTTCTTTAGCCTCTTGACTATCTGTCTGAAGATAAGCATCACGAAGCCCGGCATAAATCTTATGAATATTGTAAAGAGGAACCCAACCGCCATTCAGTCCGAAACCTGATGCCTGAATGTTTCCATCTTCTATCTCTTTCCATATTTTCCGCCCATGGGGAACTCCACTCAGATAACCGTCTCCTGCGGCATCCTGGCAACGCTTTAATTCACTCAACATATAATCCAAACGAGCCTTAATCTCCGTATTGCCTGTAGCTGCATACATATAGGACAGTGCCGATAAGTAATGTCCGCCAATGTGCCCATCCAGTCCGGTATTCTCCCAGTTGGTATAATTTTCGGCTTTGGGTGTCAGTCCCGCTTCCTTCAGATAAGGAGCCAGCAGACGATCCGGATCCAATCCTAACAGATAACGGATATCCATATCTTCGGCATGTTTAAACGGACTGGCGGTCAGACGTACCTTGCTGACCGGAAAACTTTCTACCTTTGCCGGCAACTGGGCATGGATAGCCACTGAGGCAATAGCGAAAGCGGAAGTTGACAAAATAGTCTTTAATAAATTCATAAGTATAAGCATCAATATTTTAATAATCAAAATTATTAGCTTTTACATATACCTTATAATCCTTTATCATGCCCGGCGCACCTTGTTCGGCACGCGGCAGTATGCGGAAACCGGTCACTGTGTATTCCTTGCCCAGGTCTATCACCACCTGATGCGGATAAGCCGTATTGTCTACCGTCTGCCAGAAAGTACTTTCCTGAAGATCATAAATCTTGTCGGCCGTACGGTTGCCGCTACGGGTTTCCTCGCTGTCGGCATACACAATCTTCCAGTTTTCACGAGAGATCTTCTGTCCTTTCTCATCCAGCACGTCAAACTCCGCAATAGCGGCAACGTTGGTGTTATCAAACGAAGACAAACCTTCCAGACAGAAATAACGCCCTTGGGTTGCAGGCACTTTCACTTCTTGCCAGCCGTTGCCTGCTTTGAAAGTACCGGTGGCTATAGGTGCTTCTTTGTTCAGTTTGATAGTCTGTCCCTGCTTGCGATGCGTTTCGGGAACAGCTACGCGAAGCATATCCAGGATAGGTTTATTCAAACCTACGATGGTTGCATCTTCCGGCCCCTTCAGGTCGAGAACGATGATTTCGTTTACTCCTTTCTTCAACCAGCAGCCCGGCATGAAAAGAGTTTGCTGAGGGCCGATCTCCCAGAAACGTCCCATGGCATGACCGTTCACCCATACCATGCCTTTGCCCCACGTTTCCATGTTCAAGAAGGTATCAGCCACTTTATCCAAGGTGAAAGTGGCACGATAGTAAGCGGGAACTGTTTCATCGGTCTGCTCTATTCCGCAAGCGGCAGAAGAATTCATGTCCTGAAAGTTCTTATCGGATACAAATTCATAATTTACGGGGAAGTTGTAAACAGTCCATCCTTTCAGGGTTTCGGTATCTTTACCGCTTACCAGTTCCACTTTTTCGGTAATTCCCTTGCGGTCGTGGATGGATTTGTCAAAGTTCACACGCCCCATGGCTTCTACCAACAGGTCTAGTTGCGTACCGGCTTTCAAGACTGGTAATATCAGTTCTTGCTCTCCGGCACGGCGGTCGAGGCGACCCAATAACTTACCATCGGCAAAGACTTGCGTCCAGTCATGCTGTTCAGTGATTCTCAGGACCGTTCCTGCTTTTACATCTTTCGGCAGTTTAGTGCGGTAAAGGATTGTTCCCCAACCTTGGTCAAACTTCTCCATCGGCTGGATAGCCTCCGTCTGCTTCGGTTCGGGCAGGTTGTTGATAAGTGGGGCAATCTGTGTAAACCGGATGGCAGGCACTTCCATGACGGGCAATGCCTCGGGCACTTCGGGAAGGGTTGTGCCTTCATCCATATAATTCTTCAGCATATCGCGAAGGGCGAAATACTTATCGGTAGTCCAGCCTGCCTCGCTAATGGGGGCATCATAGTCATAGCTGCTGCACATGGCAGAGTAAGCCGGGTTATTCGCTCCGCCCCACCAGCCGAAGGTGGTTCCTCCGTGAGCCATGTAGAGGCTGAAGGAGATTCCTTTGTCCATCATTTCTTTCAAGCCGTCTACCATGATTTGACCGTCACGGGTTTCGTGCTTACGTCCCCAGTGGTCAAACCATCCACTCCAAAATTCGCTACACATCAGTGGCGCGTCAGGACGGACTTCTTTCAGTTTGGCAAATTGCTTGTCTATGTCGGCGCCTATACCGAAGTTTACAGTCCAAAGCAGGTCGTCCAAACCGTTGTTTAGGAAATTAGAACTCCAGTCGCATTGGAATAAAGGCACTTCGGTGAAACCTGCTGCGCGGACGGTGTCGCAGATGGCAGATACATAGGGTTTGTCTGTGCCATACGATCCGTACTCGTTTTCTACTTGTACCATGATGATATTGCCGCCACGGGTGATTTGCAAATCTTCCAATTGTTTGCCCACTTCGTGCATAAAGGCTCCTACGTGGTGCATATAGAAAGGATCGAGGGTGCGTAGTTGTACGCTGTCGTTCTTTAACAGCCACCAAGGCAGGCCGCCCATTTCCCACTCTGCACAAACATATGGACCGGGACGGACAATGACGTACATGCCGTGTTTCTGGGCTAGTTTACAGAAAGCAGCAATGTCTTTGTTTCCTGTAAAGTCATAGTTACCGGGAGTTTCTTCGTGCAAGTTCCAGAATACATATAGGCAGAGGGTGTTCATCCCTAATGCCTTACACATTTCGATGCGGTGTTCCCAGTATTCGCGGGGGATGCGCGGATAATGGATTTCTGCCGCTTTTATGACGAATGGTTTTCCATTCAGCAGAAAGGTGTTCTTACCCGCTTCGAATGTACCGGGTTTATTGCCGGCACAACCAGCTAGCAGAAAGAGGGCTAGCAATAAAGTCAGTAAATTCTTCATGGTTTATTTTTATATTTAATGATTGTATTCAAAATATATCAGATAGATAACGTACCCAGACACCGTAGGGGCAGATTGAATCTGCCCGATAACACTCAGAAAAAGGTATTCGCAAATGTATCCGGGCGGATTCAATCCGCCCCTACAGTAACTTATTTTCTTACCTTGTTTATTCTAATCACGGTAAATGAATATGCCGGCAACTCGTGTGCAAATTTCTCGCCCACCTCTATTGTACCCGATACGGGACGTGCCTGCTTGTCCGTCGGCTTACCTGTCAATACCGTTTTTATGGCTGTGGTATTCATACCTTCCAATGACGGAAGTTCCACATTCGCATTCACTCCTACCGGAAGCAAGTTCACCAATTTCACGATCATATCTCCTGTCTTGCCATCACGGACTACTGATACGGCAACCCGTTTCGTCACAGCATCTTGTGTATTATCTAAAGATATGGAAGAAGCAATATACTCATTCCCCGCATTCTGTCCGTACATTTGTTGCGCATAGTAACCCACCGTAGGTTTTACCTCGGTATTATTAAAATAAATCAAATCGGGATTCCATTGCGTATGACCTTCTTTTGCCAAGAGTGGAGCGTATGAAGTCATGGTTACCACATCCGCATTGCGTTCTACCGCCGTAAGATATAAAGCCTCAGCCAGCGCTGTTTCCACATTGTTAGGACGTCCCGGCAAATGCGCTGCATATTCTCCCAAATAGACTTTGGATTTATGACGATCATAGCGATCATAAAACTCCTGATTATTGATAAACCATCCCGGAGTATTATAATAATGTTCGTCCACCATCGGAATCCCCATCCGGGTCGCAAATTCCCAACCTTCTTCGTAATCGGTTCCTTCATAGAACGGACCTACCGTTCCAATCACCGTTACTTCGGGATACTGAGCCTTCACTGCATTAAATATCATGGTAAAACGTTCTTTGAATATATCTGTAATCAAATCCTCATTACCAATGCCGATGTACTTCAAATTAAATGGTTTGGGATGTCCCGCTTCCGCACGCTTCCTACCCCATACGGTCTTCTTTGCATCTCCATTGGCATACTCTATCAAGTCCAGAACATCCTGCACATACTGCGGCATTTCTTCCATCGGGATGCCCCCCTGCTGTCCTCCACAGCCCAATTCACCTTTAGAATGATGGCTGCAAGTACCCGAATTTTGGCAAGGCACGCCTGCCGCCACTACCGGAACAGGTTCAGCGCCCATGTCTTCGCAGAACAGGAAATATTCATGGTATCCCAAACCACGCGTTTGATGATACCCCCACAAATTTCGCAAAGGTTTGCGCGCTTCCAATGCTCCGATAGAACCTTTCCAGTCATAAATATTATCTACACCATCGCCATGCGCCACGCATCCGCCGGGGAAACGGACAAAGCGAGGATGAAGGTCGGCAAGCGTCTGTGCCAAATCGGCACGAAGTCCGTTCTTTCTACCCTTGAATGTGTTCTGCGGGAAAAGGGAAACCATATCGAAAGCAAACTTTCCGGATGCCTCTGGACTGATGGATAACACAGCATCCGCAGCATCTGCCGTTGCCGTCAAGACAGCCTTCTGTTTCTTCCAGTCCTTCGATGATACTTGTAGTGCAGCTTGTGCAACCTCTTTACCTTCTTTTGTTACCAGGCTGATCCTTACCTTCCCGCCTTTTGTTTGATCCAATACTTTGGAAAATATGGAGAAATCATATTTCTCTCCCTGTTTCACCGCAATGCCGTCGAAGCCACTATTCATCAAAGCAGCACCCGGTTGCTGAACAGCCACCACTGCATAATGGGCATTGTTAGGGTGAATCGGATTGTCTGTGCTGATGGACAATGCCGCATTATTTCCCTGTATGCTCCACGCATACGTGCTATTCCAGTTCTTATCTCTGGCACCGTCTTTGGAAGAATATTCAAAGTCACGGTTCTGAACCAGTTCCGCATATAGTCCGCCATCGGCAGCATAGTTTATATCTTCAAAGAAAATACCTATCAGGTGCTCGCTGATGGGTTTAGTCTGTTCTGCTTCTACCTTAATGGTGGCAGTTACCGGTTTTAATCCGGCAAAACGGACAGCGTCTTGTTCGGTGCGCTCATCATTCTGAATATCGCGATATTTCTTATGTTCGGCAAAGCGGATCAGTCGCTCTACTTCCGTATAGAGAACTTTTTGCATATATCCGTTCAAGGTATCTTTTTGCAAGAAGATGGTTTTCGGGATGCCGGATGCCGGACTGAATGCCGCCATGAATTGCGGTTGCCGGCCGTCTTTCTCAAAGTATGTCTGAGGTTTCCATTTCAGCAGATCGGCTGAGGAAGCATGGCCCAGTTCTTTTCCTGTTTCATTCAGTTGCCACAGACAATGCCATATGCCGTCTTTGCCTTTAGACAGGATGGGGTTGATCATTCGTTTTTGTGAACCCCAACGGCCGTAATCGCATTTTATGTAGCCGAAACCGTCGGCAACGCTCAACCATTTGTTTCCATCGGGACTCCAGGCAAATTTCAATCCGCTACGTCCTTCGTCATTGGCTTGGGCATAGGAGAAGATGTAGACTGAATCGGGTTCATTATATACTTTTTCCACTGCGGCAGAGAGGGGTTGTCCTGCTGCCAACAGGGAGGTAATTGCTAAGGATAAGAAAATCTTTTTCATGGTGTTTCTTGTTATTTATTCGTCGTAGGGGCGGATCTTACAGTGTGGGAACAACCTTTTTTATTGTTCCGTCCGCATTAAATTCCATCCGGTCTATACATACCTCGCGATGCACGCCCGGACCTTTTTCGCGTTCTATAAAATTCTTATTGATACGATGATAAACGATATACCACTCATCCGTACCCGGAACCTGTAATACTGAATTATGTGCAGGACCGTAGATTTCTTTTGCAGGATCTTGAATCAACACTATCGGTTTCTTCGCCACCTTGATAGGTCCCAACGGTGACTTGGAAGTGCCGTATGCCACATGATAATTAGGCGAACCGGTATCATCTACCGACCACATAAAGTAATACAATCCGTTGCGATAAAACACGTATGGCGCTTCACGATAAGCATAATCCTTCAAGCTTCCCCCTTTCGGAGTCATCACCGTAATGGTATTTTCTTTGATAGAAACCATATCATCATTCAGTTCCGCTCCTGCCATATAGCCATTCCCCCAATACAGGTAAGGTTTGCCTGATACAGGATCAGTAAATACATCCACATCAATCTGCTGCCCATGCCCTACGGGAGAGCTTGTTATGACAGGATGTCCCAAATCCTTGAAAGGACCGGTAGGAGAATCAGCTATCGCTACACCAATCTGCTTGCCGCCACCGGCAGCAGGATTCCCGCTGAAATAGAAGAAATACTTGTATTTCCCATCCACCAGCTTTTCCTCGATGCACGGCGCCCATGCGTTACCATTCGCCCAAGCAACCTGATCGGATTTCAGATCAAGCATTACACCCTCATCTTTCCAGTCTTTCAAATTATCCGATGAGAAGACAGTGAAATACCATCCTCCCCAACCCGGCTGACCGTCGGTAGTAGAGTAGATATAATACTTTTTGGTCTGATGGGAATACAAGATTTCGGGATCGGCATGAAAACCGGGAAGTATGGGGTTATTGGGAACCTTAATATCTCCCATTTCTTTTGAAGGCCATTTGTCTGTTATACGTTTCAGTTCGCCACGGGTAATGGGAATAATCGTTCCATGACGCGGATGGAAATTCATCTTCACTTCGCTGTCTATCGACTTGAAATTCTTCAGATCAGTGGTTTCAGTAAATTGGTATCTGCCTTTTGTATATACATCGTACATCAGAATATACTTGTCCTGACCAATCAGTTTGAACGTACCCGCCCCCTCTACGGCATCAGTAGTCTGCTGTTTGTAATCGGGTTGTTCTGTCCATTCTCCCGAAGTGAGTGAACGGGTGGTAGCAACCTTAATGCCGTTTCCGTGTCCTTCCGTCTTATAAAAGAGGTGGAAGATACCATCTTTATAAACAATATCGCCATCAATGCACGACTTTTTGTTTTCGGGAATAAAAAGCGGTTTCGGTTCGCCTTCCAAGTCGGTAAAGTCCGCGTTGGCGTATGCGTAATAAATTACGTCCGCACTGTCGCCGTACTTCATTGACCAGTAAACCATGTATTTTCCGGCTTCCGGATCAAAGATGGTTTGCGGAGCCCATACACGTTTCAACTTTTCCTGTCCGGTATAGCGTTTCTGCATATTGATAATGGAATGACTCCAGTTCACCAGGTCCGTAGATTTCAGTAATACCATAGCACGATTGGAATCCCATCCATTGCCCGATACCATATCGGTAACGACCATATAGAATGTCTTTCCATCTTCGCAACGCAGGATATGCGGATCGCGTACGCCACCCGTAGAACTTATTATCTTGGAATCAATAACCGGCTTGTTGTCATTCAATGCCCAATAACTGTATCCGTCCATGCTTACAGCATAGCACACAGCTTCTTCACTGATATGGTTCCCGGTGAAGTATGTAAAGAGATAGGCTACATAATCTTTTTCAGCTACATTGTTATTGTCAGAAGTTGCCTGTTGTGCTCCCACCCACAAAGGTAGCAAACAAGTCAATAGGGAAATAAGAAATTTGTTTTTCATGTTACTAGTTCTAAATATGTTTGATGCAAAGATAAAGAATAGCATCCGATCTTTAGGTATATAAATCTTTCAAAAGGGGGACTTTTTTCGGTCAAAAGTTTCCCTGCCCCGATAAAAGCAGTACCTTTGCTCTCCACAGACTAACATTAGAACAATTAATGAACAACCCAGAACTACAGCGTGCCTGGCAAATTATAGAGAATACCGGCACCCATCTCTTTCTCACAGGAAAAGCAGGAACCGGAAAAACCACCTTCCTGCGCAATCTGAAAAAGCAATCTCCCAAACGTACTGTCGTAGTAGCCCCTACGGGAATAGCCGCCATCAATGCGGGAGGTGTCACCATACATTCCTTTTTCCAGTTGCCATTTGCCCCCTTCATCCCCGATACCACCTTCAATGCCGAACAGAAGCATTTTCGATTCAGCAAAGAAAAGATTAACATCATCCGCAGCATGGACTTGCTGGTCATTGACGAAATAAGTATGGTAAGGGCAGACCTTCTGGATACTATCGACTCCGTGCTCCGCCGATACCGGGACCGATACAAACCCTTTGGAGGCGTGCAACTGCTGATGATAGGCGACCTGCAACAGTTAGCTCCCGTAGTAAAAGAGGATGAATGGAAAATGCTGAGCCACTATTACGAGACCTCTTATTTCTTCGGCAGCCGTGCCTTGAAAGAAACTTTCTATGTCACCATAGAACTGAAACAAGTCTATCGCCAAAGTGACCCTTACTTTCTTTCCTTATTAAATAAGGTGCGCGAAAACAAAGCCGATGCACAAACATTGACTGAGCTGAATCGAAGGTATATCCCCAATTTTCAGCCTTCAAAAGAGGAAAGATACATCCGCCTCACCACGCACAACTATCAGGCACAGCAGATCAATGACCATGAACTTTCCTTGATAAAGGAGCGTACTTTCAACTATACAGCCGAGATAGTGGGAAATTTCCCCGAATACTCCTATCCCACAGAAGAAACGCTGACCTTGAAGAAAGGAGCGCAAATCATGTTCGTAAAGAATGATCCCTCACCCGAAAAGCGTTATTATAACGGAATGATCGGTGAAATTCATTCCATAGATACTACCGGCTTCACAGTCCGTACCAAGGAAAGTGACGAAAATATAGCAGTATTCCCCGAAGAATGGAGTAACAGCAAATACGTGCTGAATGAAGAAACCAAAGAAATAACGGAAGAAATAGAAGGAACTTTCAAACAATACCCCGTAAAGCTGGCATGGGCCATCACCATTCACAAAAGCCAGGGATTGACTTTTGAACACGCCATCATAGATGCCCATTCCGCCTTTGCCCACGGGCAGGCATACGTGGCACTGAGCCGTTGCAAGACCCTGGAGGGAATGGTACTTAGTTCTCCGCTTGCCGTCAATGCCATTATCAGCGACAGCACGGTAGATGAGTATAACCAATACATAGAAAGCCATGTACCCAACGAGAAACAAGTTAGTATCCTGCAACAAATCTACTTTCTGAACTTACTAAGCGAACTGTTCGATTTCTCTCTCATCGCCCGCTACTTCAACGAGCAAGTGCGACTGATTGATGAGCATTTCTACAAGCTCTACCCTCAACTTCTGGCAGAATACAAGAAACAAATCCAGCAGTTTACAACAGAAGTGGTTGATGTCTCCTATCGTTTTCATAAACAATATGAACGCTTGGTGGTACAGTTCCCCGACTATGACACAAATACCGACTTGCAGGCACGTATCATCAAAGGGGCTACCTATTTTGAACAGAACTTGCGCCCGTTCCTAAAACTGGCAGAAGCAACCAACCTGCCTACCGACAATAAAGAACTCAGAAAGAAAGCCAACACCACTTTGGAGAACTTTTGGGATGCCTTGACGCAGAAACTCCAACTATTGGAATATGTAGAAGAAAACGGTTTCCACATCAATGAGTACTTAAAGAAAAAGGCATTTATCATGTTGAGTGAAGATGAGCCTTCCCCCACAGCCACCAAGCCCAAAGAGAAAAGGGAGCGCGCCCCCAAAGAACGAAAGAAAGTGGAAGTGCCGACTGACATTCTGCATCCGGAACTTTATAAGAGACTCACCGAATGGCGTGGAGCAAAGGCAAAAGAAACGGGCATGCCGGCTTATGTTATCATGCAACAAAAAGCACTCTTGGGAATGGTCAATCTATTGCCCGACAGTGCAGAAGCATTGGAAGCCGTTCCTTATTTCGGACGTAAAGGAGTGGAAAAATACGGATTGGAGATATTAGGAATTATTCGGCGATATACAAAAGAAAAGGAAGCATTATAAGAAGAGAAGCAGCGTAAGTTACCACAGACCACACTAATTTTCAAAGATTATCTATATGCTTAATCTCAATCTGTGGTAACTTTCTACGCAGCTCCATGAATCCCATATAAGCGCAGCACAACAATGTAATCTCATAATAGATTTCACTTTTAACTTTCCAGCTAAAAAACACATTTTACTTAGGATTTGCATACAAGTAGAGACTTTCAGCAAATAATAAGGCACAAAAGAGCAACACATATTGAATTAATCTAGCATTATGACAACAGCATTACTTACCCTTTATTAAGTTTTATAATAAAAAACAGCGCTACATATTAATCTAATATAAAATTTAAATGATACATTTGCAACAATCTGAAAGAAAAGAGAGAATTTTAAATCAAGCCTTTTACTAAATTAAACCTTATGAACCTTATGAAATTCTACGAGAAACAAAGGGGAAACTGCGAAAGATCACATGCAATGCTGAAGAAAGCTTCTTTTTATGCATGCCTTTCACTATTTGCCGGAATGGCATTACCCATGCCCTTGTGGGCGTCACAAACAACTGCAATCGTACAACAAAGTGCTAAACAAATCACCGGAACCGTAGTGGATGGTACCGGCACACCTGTTATTGGCGCCAATGTACTGCAAGTAGGAACGACCAATGGTACTATCACAGATACCGATGGTAAATTTACCCTAAATGTACCAGCCGGTGCAAAACTGAAGATTTCGTATATCGGCTACAACGACCTAGTGATCACTATCGGTGGTAATAACAATTACAACATCACTTTGAAAGAAGACACGGAAGCTTTGGACGAAGTAGTTGTTGTAGGTTATGGTACACAAAAGAAAGTAAACCTGACAGGATCCGTAGCTACAATCTCCGCCGAGAAACTGGCAAACCGTACCAGTGCCAATGTCACCAATATGCTGGCCGGACAAATGCCGGGTGTTACTGTCATACAAAACACAGGCCAGCCGGGAGCCGATGCCGGAGTATTACGCGTACGCGGTCTGGGTACGATGGGAGATGCCAGCGCCATGGTGGTAATAGACGGTGTAGAGTCAACGATGAGCAGTGTAGACCCTAATGATATAGAAAATATTTCTATATTAAAAGATGCAGCAGCATCTGCTATCTATGGTGTACGTGCCGCCAATGGTGTAATCCTTATAACGACAAAGAAAGGCAGTAAAGGACGTGCCATTGTATCATATGACGGATATGTAGGTTGGCAAAGCGCTTCACGTATGCCTAAGTATCTGGATTCTTATAATTATGCCGTATTAATGAACGAGGCCTATACCAATGATGGACTAAAAGCTCCGTATGACGATACCGCCCTGGGAAAATTCAAAGATGGAAGTGATCCTGATTATTATCCCAATTCGGATTGGTTGGGAACTTTACTAAGTGAAAACGGTTTGTTCAATAATCACCACCTCAGCATAAAGGGAGGCGGAGACAAGGTAACTTACTCATTGGCTTTTAACTATCACGACAAGGACGGTCTGATAGAAAATACCAATTACAATAAATTCAGTGTACGCGCCAATATTGACGCACAAATCAACAAGCGCCTGAAACTGACAACCAATATGGCTGTATATCGCAGCAATATGACTGCACCTGCCGCCGGTATCAGTAACCTGATGCACTATGCATTCCGCGAAACTCCGGTTACTCCTATCCAGTTGAGCAACGGGAATTATACTTTATTCAAGAATGAACATAACTCCGTAGCATATGCACGCGAAGGTGGTACTTACAAAGAAACCCGCAGCAACTTCCAAGGTAACGCAGGAATGGAACTGGACATTGTAGACGGACTAAAACTGAGAGGTATTGCCGCTACGACTTTCAACCTGACCGATAACCCTACCCACACCAATACTATGACATTCTATCAGGCAGGTTCAGATACTCCGGTGAAACAAACCACTAATTCTATAAAAGAATACGATATCAAAAGCCTGGAACTGAATCTTCAAGCCTATCTGGATTATAACAAAACATTCGGCAAACATACCATTGGCGCTATGGTAGGTTATTCACAAATTTACAAACAGACCCGTTATCTGCAAGCTTACCGCAAGAATCTGCCAAATTCCAATTCGCTGGGACAAATCAACGCCGGTGAAGTAACAGGCCAAAGTACTTACGGAACCGAAATAGAATATGCATTACGTTCTGTATTCGGCCGTGTGAACTATGCCTATGATGACCGTTATCTGTTCGAAGCCAACCTGCGTTATGACGGTACTTCACGCTTCCCGAAAGACAACCGTTTCGGCGCATTCCCTTCATTCTCCATCGGATGGAGAATCTCAGAAGAAGATTTTTTCAAAGCCAAATGGGTAGACAATCTGAAGCTACGTGCATCATGGGGCTTACTGGGTAATCAGGAAACTGTCAATTCAGACGGCAGCAGCAACTATTATCCTTATCAAAATACATATGTATTCGGTTATGACTACAACTTTGGCAACCAATTAACTCCGGGTATTTCTATTTCCAGCCCGATGGCAAACCAAGCTATCACCTGGGAAAAGACAGACCAATGGAATGTGGGTGCAGATGCAGCATTCTTTGGCAATAGGTTGACCTTCTCAGCCGACTGGTTCCGTAAAGAGACACGCGACATTTTGTTGCAACTTCCTGTTCCCAATACCTTAGGCGTAAGCGCACCACTGCAAAATGCCGGAGTGGTACGCAATACCGGTATAGAACTACAGTTAGGGCACAACAACCGTATCAATAAGGACTGGAACTATTCTGTTACCGCTAACTTCAGCTACGTAACCACCAAGATTATAGACTTGAAAGGCGGCGACACTCCGGGACAATCAGTAGGCGACCCATTGTGGACTTACTATGGATATGTATGCGATGGAATCTTCCAGAATGAAGAAGAAATAAAGAACCATCCCACACAGACCATGGGAACTCCGGTTCCGGGTGACTTGAAGTACCGCGATTTGAATGGTGACAAAGTTATTGATAGCAGAGACCGTCAGGTATTAGGTTCTTATTTCCCCAAAATCAATTTTGGCCTGAATCTCTCTTTACAATACAAAGACTTTGACCTCAGTGCCTTGTTGCAAGGAGCTGCCGATGTAAAAAGTGCTCCGGTAGCCGAAATCAGATACGCATTCTATAATGGCGGCAAGGTGACAGAACAACATTTGGACCGTTGGACTCCGGACAATCCCAATGCCTCTTATCCAAGACTGTCTATGAGTGACTCCAAAAACCGTGTTACCTCCAGCTTCTGGATGCAAGATGCCTCTTACGCCAAGCTGAGAAATCTGCAAGTAGGCTACAGCCTGCCCAAGCAACTGATCTCCAAGTACGGAATCAGCCGCCTGAGAGTTTATTGCAGTATCGACAATCTCTTTATGATTTCAGGATTCGATGGAGTTGATCCTGAAGCTATTAGCGGTAACTACTACCCCTTGACACGAAATTATTCATTCGGTGTAAATGTAACATTCTAAACAACTGATAACTATGAGACTAAAATATAACTTTATCGGATTAATATTAGCATGCGGGCTTGGTCTAAGCTCCTGCAATGACAGTTTCCTGGACAGATATCCTACCGACCAACTGTCTGACGCATCTTTCTGGAAAAATGCAGAAGATGCCCAAAAATTTGCCACCGGCATCTACCTTTATTTAATAGAACCGGAAAACCACACCATCATGACCGACTGTTACACAGACAATGCCATCCCGGTACACGTAACAGCCGAACAAGGACAATTATCCGCCGGTACAGCAACATCCAACAATCCACACTTCTTGCAAGTATGGTCTACTGCTTACGACGGAATCCGCCGTTGCCTGGTGTTCTACCAGCATATTGGCGAAGTGCCGATGGATGAAAGCGAAAGAGCGCAGTTGACGGCCGAAGTACAATTCCTGGAAGCATTCTCATATGCCAACCTATTAAAATACATGGGCGGCGTTCCTATCCTAGACCATCCTTTGGAATTGAATGAGAAAATACCTGCCCGCAGTTCGGAAGAAGACACCTATAATTACATCATAGGCTTGCTGGATAAAGCTGCTCCCAACTTGCCCAATATTCGTACCAGTAGCGACCACGGCAAACCCAGCGCCGGTGCCTGCTATGCACTGAAAGCCAGACTGGCATTTTATGCACACAAATATGATGTAGCAGAAACAGCTGCGCGTAAAGTGATGGATATGGGCGTGTATGGTTTGTATGATAACTACGGAGACTTATTTCAACCGGTAGGAGAACTGTGCAATGAAATCATCTTTGACCGCGAATATATTGAAAATCCAAAGAATTCGGATGAGGGTAGTTACATCGGACAGTTCTTTGCTCCCGTCATCATGGGTGGTTGGGAAGCACTGTCACCCACTCAGGATTTAATCGATTCTTACCCTTGTAGAGATGGTAAATCCATCAAGGAATCTCCTTATTATAATCCTGCTGATCCGTTTGCTGACCGAGATCCCCGTCTGGGCTTCTCTGTTTTGTGGAATGGTTCGCAGATAGCAGGCAAAACCTTCGATCTGAAAAATATGGGTGATGGCAGCCACACCCGTACCGGATACTCCATGAAGAAATACATCAATCCGGACAATGACGGCATAAATAACTATGACTGGACTAATTTCATTTATATCCGTTATGCAGAAGTATTGCTGACTTATGCCGAAGCACGTAACGAAAACCTTTCTGCCCCGGATAGTGAAGTATATAGCGCCGTTAACCAAATCCGCCAGCGCCCCAGTGTAGATCTTCCTCCTCTGCCTGCCGGTCTGTCTAAAGACGAAATGCGGGATGCCATCCGTCTGGAACGCCGTTTGGAATTTGCATTCGAAGGTATTCACCTCTTTGATACCCGCAGCTACAAAACTACGGAAAAGGATGTAACCAAGCCCGTGTATGGTGTAAATGCCCAAGGAGAAAGTATCCTTATTGAGACCCGTAAATTCAATCCGAAACGTGACTATCTATGGGCTATTCCTCTGGAAGAAATAGACTTGGCACAAGGTTCACTTGTTCAGAATCCTAATTGGGATTAATGGATAAAAGTATATAGTTTTTCTTCAACTTCTACCCTCACGGTCTCACTATGAAGCTAACTCCTTCATTATGAGAGACTATTTAGTGGTGGTGGCAAAAAAAGAGTGAGGGCAGTGCCCTCACTCTTTTTGGCTTATTTATCCATACTCTATTCATTTACAACTACTTAATAAAGATATGCAACTTCACTACATTCATCCAAAAGCCTGCATTTGGGATGCTTTTTATGCGTATCATCAGCAATATTTGCTTTGCACAATAGGTCAACAAGCTCTCTTTACCTAATATAAATGCTGTTTCATCCCTAGCTTATTGTATAATCACAAGGTGATGTATATCATTGAGTCCCTTCAAATTTACTTAGTCACAGCCGTGACTAACATTAACCACAGCTGTGAATAGACTTAGTCACGGTTGTGATTAGAGTTAATCACAGCCGTGGTGAAGCAAATTCGAAAGGTCGTGAATGGAATATCATATAGACAAAGGATGAAAGAGCATACGATGAAATGAAGGACATTTCAAGACGTTTAAAAAAATATATCAGGCAATTCGGTACAAGACAGGACTTATTTACTGAAAAATGAGAGCATTGCTCTCATCTTTTTGCTTATCTCTCATACTTGCTCTCATCATTAAAACGGCTTGCACATCGGCATTTGAGCCTCAATGATGAGAGCATGAGAGATAAAATGAAAAATAAGGTTTTGCTGGAGAGGACATTTTTTAGCAGAATTGCAACTATAAGAATATCAGCTATCATTTCTACAAGAAGATAGATATAAAAACAGCAAAGGCGCATTTCATCACGAAATGCGCCTTCATCTAATGTTAACTTAACCTAACCTAAAATTCTATTATCACAGTATATTAAACCTATTCTAAAACCTAACTAACCTTTTTACCTATGCAAATATAAGAGGTTTCCCTGAAAGTTATAGGAGTGAAATTGGTCAATATATAGTAGAAATCAGTCAATTAAGAGTGAATGAATCATTTCTTTTATTTTTTGACTAATTAGTAGCCCCTCTATCAAAGAAATCCAGCGTCCAGCTATCCATCCATTCTACATAAGGAGTACCTTCCTGACGGAACTGAATGGGTAACCAAATGTAACGGGCATCACTGGGATGCTTTGGACGCCAGATGTCTGCCATAAAGATAAAGGCATCTTTCTTGCCATCCACTTTCAGAATATAGGTGCTCTGTCCTCCGAAAGTCAGTTCGGCATTCGGTCCCAGACAGGGGTTGGGATGCTGTGTCCAAGGTCCCAAGATAGAAGAAGCAGAAAACATACGGGCTTCATTCGGCGCCCATCCGGTACAGCCGGAGGTGATCATCCAGTAAGTACCGTCTTTCTTGAAGATAGCAGGGGCTTCATTGTGACCGGCAGGAGCTACGCGGACGTATTTTCCGGAATGAGAAAGGTAATCGTCGCTCAGTTCGGCAATCTGCAAAGTCAGGTTTTCTTCTGAGGAGAAGATGTGATAGGCTTTACCGTCATCATCCACATAGAGGGTCATATCGCGGGACATCTGTCCGCCTTCAAAGTCACGTTTTACAATCAAGCCTTTGGCTACGGCATCATGCCATTCGGGAGTCCACCATTTCTCGTAATGCGTTGCGTCCAAGGTATCTAAGGTGGCAATAGCCTGTTCGTCCATATCGGCAGGGTATTTTCCGGGGTTGACGCGTCCCGAAGTTATAAACCGATAAGGCCCTGTAGGGGTATCGCTGACGGCAACTCCGGCACGGGCGGCGGCATAACCTTTGCCTTTCAGTTCCAGATGGAACCACATGACGAATTTTCCGGTCTTGGCGTTGTAGATTACTTTCGGGCGTTCCAAGATGCAGCCGCGGGCAATGTCGCTGCTGTCATTATCGACTACCGGGAGTGCCACGCCTTCGTTCTTCCAGTCGGTGAGATTTTGGGAAGAATAGCACATTACGCCTACCATGGCACTGCTGGTGGTGTCGCATTTGTTTTCGCCAAACCAATAATAGGTTCCGTCGTGGTAGAGTACTCCGCCACCATGGGTGTTGATGTGTTCACCGTTATTGTCCGGCCACAATTCGCCGGAACGGATGGGGGTTAGCGGTTCGCCGGAGCATCCGCAGAGGAGCAACAAGGTAGCTCCTAGTCCTAAAAGGATGTTTTTCATGTTGTTCATAAATAAATTATTTTTCTGATACATTCATATTATATCCACTTACAATGACAGGAGTACAAATTTAAGGAATGAAAAGCAATAAATAAGGATATATATCAAGCAAAATAGGATAGAAAACGGTCAAAAAAAGAAATGCCCACCAAATGATGATGAGCATTTCTTTCTATTATTTACTATTTTACCAACCTGAGTTCTGGTCTAAAACATTTCCTGTATTAGAATCAATCACTGCTTGCGGGAATGGGAATAAATTCCAATTAATAGCACCTGTATAAACCGGATAGTCGGCTATATACATGGCATGTTCCTTTAATTGTTCTGCCGCTATGCCTGATTCCATACGGAGTAATGTACACCATCTTCTTTCCTCAAAGAATAACTCACGTGCACGTTCATCCAGAATAGTATGAATATCCACTTCATTTGCCGGAATTTCATAAGCACATTTTGCACGTTTACGCAATGTATTTATATCAGTCGCCGCTTTGTCTTTATCACCTTCGCGTAAATAAGCCTCAGCACGCAGCAGATAAGTTTCAGCCAAACGGCAAGCATAATCATCACGATACATATTGTCACGGCTACCGTCATATCCGGCTGCTACACCTTCATATCCATAATCATCTACCGGAGCAAACTTTGTCCAGATAGGATAATAACGGTCTATTGATTCCGATGAGATCATATCTTCCGTCACCACCTTGCCATACATACTATGTTTAGTATCCAGACAAACAAACTCACGACGGATATTAGCCGGCGAGTTACGCATATCATCACCATATTTACCTTCCCAAATATCATTAATCACATATTTGGTAGGTGCTGTGAAAGATACTCCTTTGCCACCCAAATAAGCACTGGTATTTCCTCCAGGATAAAGACCCTCGTCAATATTGCCACCCCAAGGACTGGCATTCGCACCGCTTTCGGCATATTCCGACTTCCATTTGGCATCACGCAATACCGGAGAGAAATTACGAGGATAAGCCAAATATTGGTCACCGCCATATTCATGTTTTATTTCCAGATCATTCTGAAGAGTCCATAGCGCCTCAGTATTACCTTCTACATAGTCCAAATTTCCTGCCTGGAATAAGTCAAAGAATACATCTCCATCAGGATAGTAAGCTGCTACTCCACCAATTGTCGAAGTAGAGTTAGGATTGGCACGGGTTCCAAAACGCTCCGTCATCAATGAATGCAACGCCATAACTCTATTGGCGGCAGTGATTGCTTTATCCAATGTAGCCTTATCATTATTTTTGATTGTAGCCAACGCAATATAAGCCTCTGCCAGATAATGATTAGCTGCACCTTGTGCCACACGACCTGCTTCACTGGGATATTCAGGAAGGTTCTCGGTAGCATAAGTCAAGTCGTCAATGGCCTGCTGGTAAGTCTCCTCGTGCGATGAACGAGTAAAATCATAACGAGGAGTTTCATAAAACTGAGTCACTACCGGCACACCACCAAATAACTCTCCTAAAGTGAGGTAAGCAAATCCACGGAAAAAGCGCGACTGAGCGATGAAACTATTCTTTTGAGCTTCACTATCAAAAGTAAGCGTAGAAATGGAAATACCATCCAAAGTTTGGTTACAATAAGCTACCAACATATACATGGCTTCGTAAATGCCATAAGTCGTACCATAGTCCGAAGACCAATTGGCGAAATTCGAAGTACTGCTACTACCTTGACCACAGCGCCAAGCAGGAGCATCCAAATAATCGGCTCCAATACCTTTCAAAAAGAAATTATTCTGAAACCAATAACGAATATGCTGATACTGGTTATCTACACTGGCCTGTACCTGGTCTACCGTATTGAATGAATTTTCCAAGGTATAGATTGTTTCAGGCTTTTCTCTTAAAAAATCATCATCATTACACCCCGTTGTGATACCCAATGACAATGCTGTCAATGCTAAAGCTATATATTTTTTTGTTTTCATTGTTCTTCTATTAGTATGATTTAGAATGATAAATTAACACCAAAAGAGAAAGTACGTGACAAGGGATATCCATATTCGTAACCTGTACCTACCGTCTGCTGAATTTCAGGATCACCGCCATCCCATCCTGTAATGGTAAATACATTTTTGGCTGCTGCATATACTTTCAAATTGCTGATACCCATTTTCTGCACCCAAGGCTGACGGAAGGTATACGAAAGACTCAAATCTTGCAAACGAACAAAACCGAAACCTTGTACAGGCGTGTATCTTCCATCCGTATAAGTTACACTGGGATATTTATTGCTCTTGTTTTCAGGAGTCCACCAACCGTGGTTTAAGTTGTTATCCCAGTTAGAATCACTGGTAGTACGGTATGCATACTGATTCACTTGACGTCCATAACCGTTACCGCCGAAGATGCCTGTGAACAAGGCATACAATTCAAAGTTCTTATATCTTAACGTATTAGAGAAACTCATGCGGAAGTTCTCTTTGGTATATCCTAAGATAGTACGGTCATCGGCTGTAATCTTTCCATCTTCACTGCCGTCCAGATTGGCAAACTTGGCATCACCCGGTTTTGCACCGTTGGCTTCCATATATTCTGTATCATCTTCCTGAACAATACCAATATTCTTATATCCATAAATAGCTCCTAAAGACTTACCGATGAACAACTTGTTATTAATATCATCTTTTCCGTCACCATAAAGCTCAGCCAATTTATTACGGTTCAGATAGAACGTCAGACCGGAAGTCCATTCCAAATCTTTATTTCTGATATTCACGGTACTTAGGTTCACTTCTATACCCCAGTTGTCAACTTGTCCCATTGTTGCTTTCATGCTCTTCAAACCATTTGCCATCACCGGAATAGTGCGATCAAATATCTGGTTGGTAGTCTTTGAGAAATATCCGTCAAAATCAACATGGATACGTTCATCCAACAAGCCAAGTTCAAAACCATAGTTAAAAGAAGAAGTTTCTTCCCAGCCTAAATCCACATTACCTATCTCGGATACGCGCTGAGCCCAATGCAGCACAGACGGATTACCAAAAGGAATGCTATATCCGCCATTCTGGCCCAAAGCAATCTTTGACAATGTTTTATATGGATCTAAAGACTGGTTACCGTTCTTGCCCCATGAAGCCTTGAACTTTAAATAGCTGATAGCCTTAATAGCTTTTATAAATTGCTCGTTTGACGCAGTCCATGCAACACCTACTGCCGGGAAATATCCCCATTTGTTATCTGCACCGAATACAGAAGAACCATCACGGCGTAGAGAGAAACTCAAATGATAGGTATCATCATAATTATAACTGATACGTCCTAAATAACCAATATTGTTGTGAGTCCATTTCTCTATATTCGTAATCTTCTGCACAGCAGCATAAGTAAGACCATTGTAACCCAACTCTGTATTTCCCAAAGCAGAGAAATCCGAACCAGTCATCTTATGATAAGCATAATTCTTTGAGTCACGAGTATATACATAGGTTAAATCAAGAAAATGCTTGCCAAACTGGTGATTCCAATTCAAGATATTATCCCATACCCAAGAAGTGTATTTCTTACGTTCCATATACCCGTTAGCTTGTGACAACAATTTGGACACGGCAGAAGGTAAATAATCATCTTCGGTTGCATTTTCTTTAATATAATTGCCTTCGTGAGTGAAATAATCACGCTCTATGTTTTCAACTGAATACGCACCGTTCATACGGAATGTCAGACCTTCAATCCAAGGACATTTAATCAAAAGATGCGCCTTCATGTTAGTAGTCTGATAGGTATCGTGGTCATCAATCGTATTGCTTCCTACTTTCCACAATGGATTTACCATATAAAGACCTTCTTCACGCGGAAATTTATTCAGCTCTCCGTTAGAACGATAAGCCTTACCATAAGGAGTCAAACGGGTAGCCCAATAAATATCTCCACCGCCAAGAGTTACACCTGAATAGTCATTAGTTACATAATTCATCTGTCCACCAACCTGCAACCAATCCGTAATATCTGTTTGGATCCGTGCGTTCAAAGCCACACGGTTATAATCATCACCAATTGTAATACCTTCTTGGTCTGTATAAGATGCCGACATAAAATAATTCATCTTCTCGGTAGCACCGGAGATAGAAGCCGAATAATTCTGCATGACACCTGTACGGGTAATTAAATCCATCCAGTCCGTAGTATTTCCATTCTTCCAGTTTTCATATTCAGCAGTTTTCATCCAGGTAGGATCTGCATCTTCAGCCAATCCTTGAGAAAGATTCACCTTACGAACATAATCTTCCGGACTCAACAAATCTGGTTTGCCAATAGGATCGGAAATAGCCAGTGAAGCGTTGATGTTAATGACCGGTTTACCCAGTTTACCTTTTTTAGTAGTAATCATTATCACACCATTTGCAGCCTGAGAACCATATGCAGCCAGTGAAGTAGCATCTTTCAACACACTCATACTTTCGATAGTAGCCGGATCTATATCACGGAAACTCCCCATATAAATCACACCATCCATGACAATCAGCGGATCAGACCCTCCTTTTACCGATTTCTGTCCACGTACCATCAGGCTAGGTGCCTGACCGGCTCCCTGTTGCTGTGAAACGGTAATACCTGTAGCCGTACCACGCAAAAGGTCCATAGCATTAGAGGTCGGCATTAATGCCAACGGAGAGTTTTCCGCCTTTACAGTAGATACAGAGCCGGTAAAGTTTTTACGCTTCTGAGTACCATAGCCAACGACTACAACCTCTTCCAACATCTCCGTATCCTCTTTCAACTGAATATCCATCGCTTTACCAGCAGCTGCTTTCACTTCCTGCGTTTGATAACCAATGTATGAAACGACCAAAGTTGCCCCCGGAGCGACATTTAATGTGAATTTGCCATCAAAGTCCGTAATAGTACCATTGGTAGTACCCTTTTCCAAAATACTGGCACCAATGACAGGTTCACCGGCAGAGTCTTTGATTACACCCGAAACGGATTGTTTCTGTTGCTGAACAGACTGCACAAAAGCATCTGTATTTTCAGCCATCACACTAAGCGGCTGAGTTGCAACGAAACCTGTGCAGAGCAATAAGGCAGTAAGCGCCTTTCGATTTCTTAAGAACGAGTTTGATTTCATCGTTTTTCTGTTTATTAGATTATTATAAGGTGATTAATTATCTATCCATACGATGAAGATTCTTTCATTATTAAAGTATCTTCATTTCAAGAAATTGGTTAACTTTATGTCTTCATAAGCACTAGAGAATTTTTGTTGATTTAGATTTTCAGTGCAAATATAAAAGGTGTTATCGAATCTAAATGAATAAAAACCGTTCATCAAGCATAGAAAAATTGTTCATAACGAGTTTTTAGTAGCTTATTGCCGAATTCTTATCTGCCCCCAAAGACGCTATTTCAAAGAATTGTGCTAATTTTGTGACAGATAAATACCACTTACTTTATGAGAAGCACATATTTATTATTACTGGGATTATTATCGATCCTATCGGTATCGGCACAACCTTATACCATCAAACGCCTGGGAGTGGAAGATGGAATGTCAAGCAATTATGTGGTTAATGTAACCCAAGACCGAAAAGGATACATCTGGATAGCAACTGAGTCAGGAGTCAATAGATTCGACGGACGCCAATTCAGCGTATATACCAAAAATAATTCAGGATTAAGCGGTAATGAGCTGAATGCAGTACTTGCAGATCCCTACGAAGACAAAGTATGGATAGGAACACAACGTGACGGACTTTGCTATTTTGATTATGAGACCGAAACAATTTCCCGCATTACTCCTTCAGAAAGTTATATGCTCAGCAATGATATTACCTACTTGTCCATCGCAGCAGATAGCGGACTATGGATAACGCATTATCATTTCGGAATAGACTACTATAACCGGAAAACCAAACAATTCATACCTTATTCATCTACAAACGTACAAGGCTTGGAAGGCAACAACTGGGTATCAATGGACGATGGAAAAGGAAACCTTTATATAGGCCATCACCTCAGAGGATTAAGCATTGTTTCTTTAAAAAACCGTACAACAAAGAATTATCAACATGACGATAACAACCCTAACAGCATCCCCAGCAATGAGGTACGCGCACTCTGCATAGACAAGAGCCAAAACGTATGGGTAGGAACAGATAAGGGACTCGCACTATTCAACCCGCAAACCGAGAAATTTATAACCTTCAAGCACATGGATGGGAATGAACATTCCTTGCTATCCAATCAAGTACTGGACATCAAACAAATGAGAAACGGCACCTTATGGATTGGCACCAACATGGGAGGAATAAGCATCTTGAACCTACAAGAGAATACATTTATCACCCCCGAAAATATTACTTTCTCCAATATCACCGTGACCAGTGACAACCACGGTCTGTCAGGTCCCAATGCACGGAGCATTATACAAGATTCTTTCGGAAACATCTGGATAGGCAACTACCGTGGAGGAATTGATTTTATCAGTTATGCACAGCCCATATTCAGCACCATACCTTATACTACCGAGAAACAAGGAAAAATAAACAATAAGCAGGTATGGGGATTATGGGCTGAAAGTAACCACCAAATATGGCTGGGAGGAGAAGGAGAACTGGGAGTATATCAGAAAGGACAAAAAATAAAAACATTTACTTTGCATGAAGGCAAATTACATCCACAGACACATATCAACGTGATTTATCAAGACAGAAAGCAACGTCTATGGCTGGGGACATACAAAAACGGAGTATTGCTTTATACACCCAAAGACGGAAAGATAACACGCATTGGTGATAAAGAATCGGATTTTCTGGATATATGCTACTTTTACGAAGATACGGATGGCAAGATATGGCTCGGCACACAAACCGGCATATACTCCTCTAACGGGAAAGACTTGATTTATGAAAAAGAACTGAACGACCAGTTGCCCGACATCATGGTACATGGCATCCTAAGGGATAAAAACGGCAAATTGTGGGTAGGTACGTTTGGCAAAGGCGTTGTAGTCTTTGATACGAACAATAAACAGATACTGAACTTCACCACAGAGAATGGCTTCCCCTCCAACGCCGTGAACCACATGATGACAGATTCACGTCAGCACATATGGGTGGCAACACGCGAAGGTATTGCAGTCTTTAAGGATACAAGCCGGCCGGAGAAGTTTGAGATATTCGGAGCCAATGAGGGTTTGGAGAATACACAAGTGCGCGCCATACAAGAGGATCATGACGGACATATCTGGATAAGTACCAACGGCGGCATTTCACGCCTGGACGAGAATGCAAAGAAATTCTATAATTACAATCATCACGACGGTGTGCCTATGGGTGACTTTATGGATGGTTCCACTTGTATCTCCCCCGATGGAATATTGTATTTCGGTTCACAGAACGGGGCTTGCTATTTCAACCCACGGGAGTTGTCATCGCCAAGGGATGTGTCGCCCGTCACCATTACGCAGTTCTTTATCTACAATAAACAAATGGAGAACAAAGACACGGAACGCCCCATTCCCACTACGAAAGGAAAGGTGGAACTACCTCATGACCAGAATACATTCAAAATCTCCTTTAATGTGCTGGATTATACACAAAGTTCCCAACTGGAATTTACCTATATGCTGGAAGGACTGGAGAACGCATGGTATAGCACGCAAGGAGATAACCAAGTGATATTCCGTAATATCCCTCCCGGAAAGTATGTATTTAAAGTGAAAACACGTTTCCGCAACCAGGAATGGGATGAGAAAGCAGCTACACTGACCGTAGTTATCAACCCTCCCCTTTGGCTCACTTGGTATGCCAAACTGTTCTATGCATTGCTATTTGTCTTTGCACTCTATGCCTTGCTGCGTTTCTACAAGCGTAAGCTGGATTTGGAAAGCTCCCTGGAAGTAGAACGCAAAAAGAGTCAGAATGAACAGGACTTGAACAACGAGCGCCTGCGTTTCTACACCAATATCACCCACGAGTTACGCACTCCGCTTACCTTAATTTTGGGGCCATTGGAAGATCTGCTGAGCGATACTACCCTATCCCCCAAACATGCCAACAAAATAAGTATCATACATGATAGCGCCACCCGCCTGTTGAACCTGATAAACCGCATTCTGGAATTCCGCAAGACGGAAACACAGAACAGAAAGTTGGCTGTAGCAAAAGGCGACCTGTCGCAACTGGTGCAGGAAATAGGATTGCGCTACAAGGAATTGAATCCTAATAATAAGGTAGAATACCATATCAACATAGAAACCCGAGAAACCGAACTGTTCTATGATGCGGACATGATAACCAGCATACTGGACAATCTGATGAGCAATGCCGCCAAATATACCTCGGAAGGAGAAATCACACTGACTCTGCGCTCGGTAGAAGAAGCACAGATAAAGTACACCGAAATTAGCGTCAGCGATACCGGTCATGGCATTGATGCGGAAGCGCTTCCACATATATTCGACCGCTACTATCAGGCAGAAAGTAAGTTCCAGGCATCGGGTTCGGGTATCGGACTGGCATTGGTAAAAGGACTGAGCGAACTGCACGAAGGCATTCTAAAGGTAGAAAGTACACCGGAAGTAGGAACCACCTTCACCCTGCGTCTGTTGACGGAAAACACCTATCCCAATGCAGCACATACGCAAAGCAAAACAGGAAAGAAAACAACCGAAGCCGAAGAAGGAGCAATAGCAGACAGCACCGCAGACGGGCACCCCATTGTATTGGTAGTAGAAGATAACGCCGACATACGGGAGTATATAAAAAGCTCATTTGCCGATATATACGAAGTGATTACCGCCAAAGACGGCAAGGAGGGATGGGAACTGGCGCAAAGCAAGATCCCCAATGTAATTGTAAGCGACATCATGATGCCCATTATGGATGGTATCGAACTCTGCAAACTGGTAAAAGATGATATGCGTACCAGCCATATCCCCGTCATCCTGCTCACCGCCAAAGATTCCCTGCAAGACAAAGAAGAAGGATACGCTTCCGGTGCTGACTCTTATCTGACGAAGCCATTCAGTGCCAAGTTGCTGCACAGCCGCATCAACAACTTACTGGAAACGCGCAAGAAAATAGCCTCCCAGTTGGCATTGGCAGACACCCAGCCTAAACAGGAAAGCGCCGTAAATTCTTTGAACAGGCTGGATAACGAGTTCTTGCAGAAGATCACCCAGATAATAGAAGACAATCTAGAAATGGAGAAGATGGATATTGCCTTCATTGCCGACAAAATGTGCATGAGCCACTCCACCCTCTATCGCAAGATTAAAGGACTGACGGAAATGTCTGCCAATGAGTTTATTCGCAAGGTGAAGATGCGCAAGGGAGCGGAACTGTTGCTGTCCGGAGAATATACCATATCCGAAATTGCCTACATGATAGGGTTCAGCAGCGTGGCTTACTTCCGCCAATGCTTTAAGGATGAGTATGGAACAGCTCCTTCGGACTATGTAAAACAAAGGGGATAGAATACTTATCAGCGAGAAACCTCCGGACAGGAAAGAAGAATACTGATCACCTCGGCATAATTCTTCTTGCCGGAAGGAATCTGATTCCCTTTCAGAAACCAATCATAGATACAGTCCTGCAATTCACCTATCAGCGGGCTGTATCTTTCTTTCCAATAAGCGCGTTTCTGCTCGTATTCCTCTACTATTTCGGGACGGATTGTCTTTACCCACTCTTGAAACTCATCTTCGGGCAATAAGTAAGAAGCATTAATCAGCACATAAGGCAATAAACCGAAATATCCACTATAACGCATCTGTGGAGAAGCGGAATGTATGCACACCTGGTAAGCCCAATAATTCGCCTCCGCCTCATTGCTGACACCCAACAGATGCGATAATTCATGGGCATAAGTAAAAGGTAACTGAGTGGGAAGCAGATCCTTGTTTAACTGGGATTCTGCAAAGAAAGGCCCCATAGACCCCAGCACTCCCACGCCCGAATATAGCGGAGTAAATGTGAAGAATTTAGGTTTCTGATAATCCTTAGGTTTTACCAGCCCGAATGTCTTAGGGACTCGACGATAGAAATCTTTTATCTCCTGATCCATTCTCTTAGCATCCAAGTTCATATCGGCGATATAAGAATGATTCAGGCTATCGGTATATGCATTCAGAAATTGCAGAAAGGCTTGTTCTTCATATTGTGCCGGAGGAACTTGCGCACGGGTATAAATATTATAACGGAAATAGTTCAGCCCCCAGCCCAGATAGAACCAAATGTACACCCAAACCAAGAGCTCCACTTCCCTACCCAAAATCGTTTTCCATTTCTTCCCTTTGCGACGCTTCACTATGGGGTAAATAATCATCCACAGGATAATGCCTATGACCAATATTTCTTCTAAAGAGAAAGGAAACACAGAAGATACTGCCGACAGGATCACAGAAGAAACAGGATAAACAGATCGGGCATATCCTTCTGCCAAAGAAGGATTGAAACGGCAAAGCACAATGAAAAGAAGCAATATCAATGGCAATGCATATCTGAGAATCTTGAAAGCTTTCACTCTCATGGCAAGAAGTTTCTTTTTCATGAATGCAAAGCTAGCACATTTTAAAGAAACATCACCCGTGGGGGCGGAATATTTTCCGCCTGAGTGCATACACCAACCACCTGCTACAAACAAATGTGCCTAACACCCACTGTAGGGGCAGATTGAATCTGCCCGATAACATCCGAATGGTGTATTTGTGAATGTATTCGGGCGGATTCAATCCGCCCCTACAGTGAACTATCAGAACAAATCCCAAGTCCGTATATCATCCCCCCAGTGATGATCCTTCGGGAAAGGTTGTCCTCCCCATGCCTTTGCCTGCGTACAAGGCTGGGCAGCATCCGTCCAGAAAGGATGCGCTGCCGGAAGCCCTAGAGGCAAGAATGCCAACGAAGTCATATAAAGGCTGCCATTGTTAGTGTACCAATCCGCCACATTAGGCTGTCTGCCTGCAAAGCCGATGGTAAGAAAACCGGCTTCATTAAAATTCTCAGTATTATCATACATACGATGCATAACCGATGTAAGCGCAGCACGCACCTGCCCATTCGTCACTCCCTCAGGAAGCTGCTGATACCACGCCATCAACGCCAACGGCTGCATGGTAGCCAAACGATAAGGTATAGAACGTCCGAATACCGGGAAAGTACCTTCGGGCGAAATAAAGCGTTCCAGTACCAGACTGAACTTCCGGGCACGCTTCAACGCACGGTCATAATATTTTCCATAATGAATGCGCGTATATTTCCCCGCATCCTTCATTCCTTGCAAAGTCTCCAGATACATGGGATGGAACACATAACTACTATAATAATCGAAAGCAAAAGACGGACCATCGGCATACCAACCATCACCCGTATACCATTCTTCTACTTTACGGATAGCAGAATTGATGCGATATTCGTCACACTCCGCCCCTGCTTTCGCCAGAAAACTTTCGATAGTGGAGGAGAAAAGCAACCAGTTGGTATAAGGAGGATCTACACGGCGCAACTGGGTAAATTCTTCAACGTATCGCTTCTTGGTAGTCTCATCCAGCGGAACCCAAAGCTGATCGTAAGCACGTAGGAAACTTTCGGCTACGTATGCAGCATCCACCAAAGCCTGACCATGACCTCTCCACAACAAATAATCGGGATTCTGAGGATCTACTGCATTGGCATAGCTCTTTAGCGCCCACTCACGGAGCTGTTTGCGCATCTTCCCTTCTTCACTATGATCATCAGGCAGAGTGAGCCAAGGAGCTACGCCTGCCATCAGTCGCCCAAAGGTTTCCATGTAAGCCACTCCTTTGTTGCGCCCGTCCCAGTTGGGGCTGACTTCTACCAACATATTCTTTTTCAAGTTCCCTTCCGCCATATTGCTAAGCACGGGAGCAGCCATTTTATAAAGCAGATTGCACCAGTAAGCGCGGTCTTCGTTCCGGGGAGCTTCCAGATAGCGCACGTATTCGCAAGCGGCCAACAGGAATGCACCCACACCGAAATTCGCTTCCGAGTCGGCATCTACCACTTGTCCCGGAATGGCTTTCTCACCGATGGGTTGCACATAGCCCACTTTACCACTCTTTTGCAAGGCGGTCTTTTTCAGGTAATTCCATGCTTTGTCTACTACGGGTTTATAAGTGGTTTCATCCAGGTATCCGTTGTTTATACCCCACAGGAGGCCGTAGGTAAAGAATGCCGTACCGCTGGTTTCCGGTCCGGGAGCATGGGCGGTATCCATCATGCTGCGTGTCCAGTATCCTTCGGGCTGCTGGGTATCGGCTACGGCTTTAGAGAGTTTCAAGTATTTATCTACAAAGAAAGAACGATATTTGTAATCGGCAGGAAGGTCTTTCAGCACTTTTGCCAGTCCCGCCAAAACCCAGCCGTCACCACGTGCCCAAAAGTCTTTCTTGCCATTGGGAGTTTTGTGTTGGGGATAGACGTATTTGGCATCACGATAGTAAAGACCGGTTTCCGGGTCTAGCATAATGCTGTCCGAATAAGTAATGTATTCGTAGAGTTTATCCAAATACAAATGGTTTCCGGTTACTTTGTAAAGTTTGGTCATGACGGGCATCACCATGTAGAGGCCGTCGCTCCACCACCAATAGTCATGCCGGGGGGTACTCATTTCGTACTCCATTACTTCGCGGGCACGGGCTATCTTATAATTGTCGGGAAGGATGTTATACAGATCTATATAAGTCTGGAAACATACTTGGTAGTCGCCGAAAAGCACGTATTCATCGCTCTCTCCATAAGAGTATTTCCATTCGGATTTGTTTCCGTTCTTGGCTCCTTTCCATTCATTGTGCTTTGCCCAAGCTTCGGAATAGGCGCGGTAAGTTTCATTACCGGTCAGGAAGTAGGCTTCCATGTTTCCGGTGTGATAGGCGGCGTTATCCCAAAATGAACGTACTTCGGGCTTATTGTTGGTCTGCCAGTAGGTGTTTACTTTGTCGATAATCCCTCTTACTTCTTTGGCCTCGGAGGAGGGACTAGCTGCGATACCCTGCATGGACAGGAACAAGGCGCCTGCACAAAGAAGGGTTTGTTTTAGTAAGTTGTTCATAACGTTATTATGTTTTTTATTGATGATATTTCATATTGTCCACCTCCAACACATACACCGTCTGCGGTTCCGTCTTCACCATCTTTTCACCATCCCCTTGGCGGGTATCCTGTACATAGAGATGAAGCTGTTTCTTCATCTTCCACAACTCCGTATCATGGCTGGGTTCCCAAGCATTTACAGCAAAGTCCGTCAAATCCTTCACATGCCATTCTCCGAATTGCACATCCTTTGTATAATACATAGAGACCTTGCTCCCCCGTTCCTCGTCACGGAAAATATAATATACCTCTCCATCATCCACCACCATCCGGGGACGGGAAATAGGAATCATCTTCGTCCCTCCCCCTTTCAATGAGAAAGGAGTACGGCGGTCGGACACCTGCCGGTTATGCCAGGTCACGCCATCATGCCACACGATGCGATATTGGGGAACATCACTATCGGGACTGCGCCAGTAAGTAGCAATATAAGGATGGCCGCCCGCATCAGTGCTCATGCTGGTCTGATTGATCAATTCTGCATTCTGGGGAATACGGCAGGCATATTCGGCATTACCCAGGCGAATGGGAAGCGTATATGGAGTACCATTGGCTTTATACCAAGTTTTTCCGCCATCCGAGGAACGTGCATAACAGAGGTCATGATTCGTTTCCACGTGCCAAGTCTCGCGCCATACCCACGAGAGGTGAATGGTTCCTGCGGGATCCACATAGAGTTGCCAGTAAGCATTGCGTTCATTCTCCCCATCAATCAATACATCCTGCACACGTTCCCATTTACGGGCTTTCAAGTCGTAACGGTTCATTACCAAATTGCCGCGCCCCGACACTCCGGAACGATAGACAAACAATAAGTCTCCGTTTGCCAAAAGATAAAATTCGGGATAAGTCACATCGTCTTCCTCATTTCCCAGCATCGGTTCTTTGTCTCCCAATACCAATGTATCGGGGGCTATGCTGCGACAATAATTCAGTTGTTGCCCGTGATGGTCGAAAGCCAGATGCAGATAGCCGTCGCCATCTACCATCATGCTGATAATGTTGTGGGCATCTTTTACATTTCCTTTGTATTGAGAGCGTTGCAGTATCCAGTCGGCAGTGCCCAAGCGGCGTTTGCCTACAGTCAGATAGCCGTCGCCATCATAATAGGAAATGTATTGCACCTCTCCATGGGTTACAATGGAATTATTTCGAAAGACAGTAGTGTTTACTGAGGTACTGCTAAATCCTTTTCCCACTTCAACCAGGCGTTGGGCACGGATGGGAAAAGCAAGGCAAAAAAGCACGGTTATTAGAAATAAGTTCTTCATAGCATTTTAATTGATAACGATGCAAAAGTAACTTATTTCTCTTATCATGAGGTTTAATAATTCGGCATGAAAGAGTAAGAAAACGGTCAAAAACGGTTATTAGACGTATTTTGAAGAGAAAATAGCAGGAATTGGAGAGAATCTTTTCCCGTAGGGGGATGTGTCAAAACAAAAAATAACTATTATTTTTCTGTAGGGGCAGATTGAATCTGCCCGATAATAATTCGCTTTGCGCATTCGGGCGGATTCAATCCCATAGCCGTCAATCTAAGTTATAATTCAGTGAATGATTGTTAAAAAGGCTTCAATTAGAGCTTTTTTTACCCCATTCCTTTTGAGAACAGGGTTTGAGTTTGTAATTTTCAGCATGAGAAAGAACTATTAGTTTTTTTGATTAAGGCGAAATGTGAAGTTGCTGGACTTTGGGCATTTCGCCTTTCTTGTTTTAAAGTTACAAAAACATTTTTAATTGCTGAAATGCTCAAACAAATCCATGTAGGATAACTTTTTATTTTTCTTCTCCAGCCAATGCCCCACTGAGACCTTTTCAATAAGCATGTGTAAACTTTTATATGCCTTATTGGATCTTTCCTCCATGATCAGGGAACGTAATTCCTTGAAATAACTCCATAAGGTTTTCATGCATTTGTGTGTACTTAAGAGCTTTCTTTGTTTATGATATAAATACCCGCTGAGTATATGTGTAACACCCATATGGAGCAATATCAGTATCAGCTTGGCATATAGCATACATAAATACCGGTGAGCTTTAAAGAGTGGGATCTTATTGATTCCGCAAGTAGACTTCCACTGTTTGAATATGAGTTCGACCTGCCACCTGAGATGATAAAGGTCCTGCATGTCTTTTGCCGATAGAATCTCTTGGGGTACATTGGTTATGAACATCGTCAATCTCAGGCGGATTTTAGATTCCTCGCTGGTTTTGTCTTTCCTGCGTTTGTTACTCTTCTCCAAGCGGTCAAGCCGTCGGTTGTATATCTCATCCGATACCACAGTGATACTCAGACGAACCTCCATCTTATTCCTGGCACCAACAAATGCTTTCACTTCCATACAGGGAAGACCATTCTTCTTCATTTTCCGGTATATCTTTTTAAAATCCATCTTTTTCCCATTGCCGTCAAGCACCGTAGTGGAAGGCATCAGTCGGAAAAGAAAGAAAGCTCCGCGGGCTTTGACGCTTTCCATGACTCCGAGACTGCAATAACCCAGGTCACGGATTAGCAAATCATCGGCAAGGATATCATCCAATGTTTCCTTTGCATCGGTAATATCATTGCGTCTGCCATCTGTCAGGGACAAATCTGTAATGGATGAGGTCTTTATGTCATATTCAAACTGGATACTTATACCTGCACGGGAAGTATGGACAGTTCCTCCATTGCCTTTATAATAATCAGCAAGGAAATCAGGAAGGATGAATTTAGTGGAATCTTTAATGCGTACCCGGGCAAAGTGGGAGAAAAAAGAAGGCTCCAAAGGAACAGAGATATAATTCTTGATCAGATGTGATAATACAGCCTTGACAAAGGACTGGGCGGAAGCATTAAAGCGGTTATCGATAGATTGCTTGGAGATGCGAACACCTAAAGTCCCAAATGAGTAAGAACCCATTTGGGACAAGGTATATGTATCGGAGTTTAACGAAGCACTGTATAACAACAGATCCATGAAAACAAGAGGAGTGATTTTGGAACTCCGTACTTTAAAACCACTCTTGACTGCCAAATATTCCAGAAGATCTTCAGAGAGATTGGAACGAAGCACATCAAAGCTCAAGGAAACTGTAGAAGGATAGATATAGCCACCTTTTATTTAACTATAAAAAACTTAGATTGACGGCTATGGGATTCAATCCGCCCCTACGGGAAAAGAACTACATTATTTATAATATTTCTTGAAGCTGGCTCAACTTCATACTGTTAGAACCTTTAATCAGTATATAATACCCTTTCGGTTTATGCTTTAGCAATGCCTCTTTCAGCGCAGCCACATCTTTGTAATGGTCAAACGGTGGAATCACTTTTCCAAACTCCTCTCCCACCAGAATCACCCGGTCGAATTTACATTCATCCAGATAATCGGCAATCTTTTGATGTTCCTCATGGCTGGTTTCACCCAGTTCCTTCATATCGCCCAAGATAGCCATCTTGCTAGCAACATCCATCAAACGGAAATTCTCCAATGCCGCCATCATACTGGTAGGATTGGCATTGTATGCATCAACAATCAGTTTATTATCCGTCGTCTCTGTCAACTGCGAACGGTTGTTATGAGGAACGTATTCTTCCAACGCTTCGCAAATTTGTCTGGACGGGACACTGAAAAAACGGCCTACAGTAATCGCAGCCAATGCATTCTTCATATTATATGTACCGATAAGATGAGTGTTCACTCCGAACCTCTGACCTTCATGCTCCCATTCAAAAGAAAGGAACGGAGCACAAGATCCAAGCTTGCCGCTGATGTAAAGTCCTTCGCCTCCCTCCATGCCATAGCCTATACGGGTAAGTCCCTGGGAAATAGCAGTCAGATATTCATTATCTTTATCAATGAAAATAATATGCTTTCCATTGTATCGCAGATAATCATATAATTCACCTTTTGTCTTGATAACCCCTTCAAAGGAACCAAAGCCCTCTAAGTGCGCCTTGCCCACATTGGTAATAATACCATAATCAGGTTCTACTATGGAGCTCAACGCCTTGATTTCTCCCGGATGGTTTGCTCCCATCTCTATCACCGCCAGTTCATGGTCGGGTGTCAGCCGGAGCAAAGTCAGGGGGACGCCAATATGATTATTCAGATTGCCTTGGGTGTAAAGCACTTCATATCGTTTTTGCAACACGGTTGCTATCAATTCTTTTGTAGTGGTCTTGCCATTGGTTCCCGTGATGCCGATAATGCGGGTTCCCAGTTGGCGGCGATGATAGTTTGCCAGTTCTTGCAATGCCTTCAGGCAGTCGTCTACCAGCAGGATGCGCGGATTGCCACCAGCAGCCTGTTCTTTCTCGTCTACTACGGCATATTGGCAACCTTTCTCTAATGCCTGTCGCGCAAATGTATTCCCATTAAATGTTTCTCCTTTCAGGGCTATAAACATAGAGCCGTCGGGACAATTACGGCTATCGGTGGTAACCACGCCGCATTCCGTAAAACACTTGTATAAAGCTGAAATATCCATCTTTACCTTTGTTTTTAAATTAAGTTGCAACAAAGATAACTGAAAAATAGTTCTTGAAATAACAAAAACTCAAGAATTGTACGTACTTTTGTGCTACCGAAATGACAAACTGTAAACAATGGAAACCAATTACGCTAAATATATCAATGTAAACGGCAAACTGATGGATCTTTCCCAGCCGCAAGTGATGGGAATCCTGAACGTTACGCCCGACTCTTTTTATGCCGGCAGCCGGCAGCAAACCGAAAAAGAGATAATCCGCCGCGCCTCCCAAATATTGGAAGAAGGTGCATCCATCATTGATATAGGCGCTTATTCCTCCCGCCCTAATGCCCAGCATATCAGCTCCGAGGAAGAAATGAGCCGCTTGCGTACCGGTTTGGAAATCATCAACCGGAATCATCCCGGCAGTGTGGTATCAGTAGATACTTTCCGTGCCGATGTAGCCCGGATGTGTGTGGAGGAATACGGAGTGGCAATTATCAACGATATTGCCTCCGGAGATATGGATGAACGGATGTTTGAAACAGTTGCCCGCTTGGGAGTACCTTATATTATAATGCACATGCAGGGAACTCCGCAGAATATGCAGATGAACCCGCATTATGACGATATGCTGAAAGAGATTTTCTTTTATTTCTCAAAAAAGGTGCAACAGTTGCGCGACTTGGGCGTAAAGGATATTATTCTGGACCCCGGTTTCGGTTTTGGAAAGACCTTGGAACACAATTACCAGTTGATGAATCATCTGGAGGAATTCAGCATCTTCGAACTTCCTTTGCTGGTAGGCGTATCCCGTAAATCCATGATTTACCACCTGCTGGGCGGCACGCCCGACGAGGCTTTGAACGGAACAACCGTACTGGATACTATCTCCCTGATGAAAGGGGCCGATATATTGAGAGTACACGATGTAAAAGCTGCCGTGGAAACGGTAAAGATAGTTCAAAAGATGAAAAGTTGCGCCGCCTTCTGATTCGGGGCTTCCCCGGATTAGAACAGATAGTTCCGCACCTTATTTTTTAATTTTTAATTCTCAATTCTTAATTTAAGAACGATGTTTATTGACTTTAGCATAAAAGACCTGATCGATATTCTGCTGGTAGCCTATCTGCTCTACCAGACTTACCGCCTGATGAAAGACTCCGGTTCTATCAATATATTTATCGGTATTCTGGTATTCGTGGGCATTTGGCTCATTGTTTCACAGGTTCTGGAGATGAAATTACTGGGATCTATCTTCGACAAGTTGGTCAGCGTGGGTGTATTGGCACTGATTATCCTGTTTCAGGATGAAATCCGCCGGTTCCTTGTCACCCTTGGTTCTCATAAAAGGTTGGGAAGTTTCTTCCGGGCATTGACCGGAAACAAACAGGAGAAGACAGACAAAGCGGATATTATGCCTATCGTACTTGCCTGCATGAGTATGAGTAAAGGCAAAGTAGGTGCACTGATCGTTATCGAAAAAAGTGTACCGCTAAATGACATTATCCGCACGGGAGAAATCATCAATGCCAATGTAAACCAGCGATTGATAGAAAATATATTCTTCAAAAACAGCCCTCTGCACGATGGAGCGATGATTATCCGCCATAAACGCATAGAAGCAGCAGGTTGCATCCTGCCCGTATCTCATGACCTGAACATCCCGAAGGAATTAGGATTGAGACATCGTGCTGCGATGGGAGTCTCGCAGGAAACGGATGCTTTAGCCATCATTGTTTCCGAAGAAACCGGAGGCATCTCCGTAGCACACAAAGGACAATTCCAATTAAGGCTGACGGCAGAGGAACTGGAACGGATTCTGACAAAAGAAGATTAATTCAGCATCAAACTCATATAGGGGTGCTCTGCCTCCACCAACAAGGAGGCAAGAGAAGCCAATGTGTAAGTTTGATATTCCTTTTCCGGCAAATGCTCACGAAGGCAAATGCCATCCTTCACCGTATAATATCCGTTATTTTCAGGAATCACATCATCGTCCTCCAGGTGAATATGCAATGCTGACATCGGATACTTCCGAGCAAAAAGGGATAACACCTTCTCTACATGAATAAGGCGCGCCATCCCCAGAAATAAAGCATTGGAAGAAGATGGTACGATATATTCCATCGCGCGTACCTTATATATAAAGAAGGCTTCCTGCAATAGCGATCCTTTCACCGCATCATTATCTGCCAGTAACTCTTTAATATACAATGTTTCTCCACCTCTTACCGTAAAGGCCATTCCCATAATCCGGTCGTTCTGATATGCCACAAGCAACCTGCCGCCACCCAATTTTAAATCGGCCATAATGACTTCAAAGTCTTCTTGGGTATGCAGAATGCAACTCTCACGCTGACGCATACGGGAATCGAAATACTGATAATGGGCCGCATCAGGCGATGTACAGACCTCTATCCGATAATCGGAAGACGACGGGTGCAGTCTATCCGCCTCCTGCTCCACAGCATAACCAAAAGCAGGAGCATAACCGGATTTGCCATAATAACCAAATAACCATTCCTCCGCCGGAATAAGTGAACTGAGCAACACCCCTTCTTTATACATCCGTCTATGAGTTTCTTTCAATAACTGCCGCATAGCACCGTGTGCCCGATAGCCGGGATGCGTGCAAGCCCCCGAAATATAGGAAGTAGAGATAACCTCACCACAGAATGTCATGGGATAAGGAATCATTTGCAATGCGGAAATAATTTTTCCGTCTTCACGGATGGCCATATTGATTTCATCCTTATACCTCATACTGAAATACAGGTCGGTAAACTCATCGCTATCATCGAAGCAGAGTTTCCACAATGCTTTTACTTCATCCTTTGTGGTCATTGAGTTCGGCTATGCACTTTTCCAGTAAAATGACAGGTTGGTAAGACAGCTTTGCTTTGCGCAAACCTTCCAAACCAAGATCTTCCTCACGGTTGATATAGATGTATTGCTCATCTATATGGTTGGCATACTCATAGTTTATCATGGTATACGAACCTTCTATTTCTGTATCTGCCTTTTCCACACAGGTATCCCAGGTTTCATGGTTGATGGGAGCGCCATAGGTAAAGGCGGCAATCTTTCCATTTACGTGCAGTACACCCCCTACCAGTCCCAATGCTTCCATGTTATTCAGCGCATAGGTCATGGATTTACGCTCGGCTCCCAATGCCAGTTGTTCGTCACAATTATTGGCACGGCACCATTCTTCTTCCAGTTTCAGGCATTCAGGTACAAGTTCGGGAGTGAGTACCTTGTATTCATAGTCAGGATACTGTTTCTTGAATTTGTTTATATGATTGCGCTTAGACTGAAATTTCTTTCCTTTCAGAGTGGCAAGGTCGGTACGCAGATAGATGTAATCAAAGTAATCACGATCTTCGGTAAAGGTGAAGCGTCCGGGCATCACAGTTTCTATGTCGGCTTTCATGCCCACACATACTCCCAGCATACGGAATCTGCCTCCCAACTCCTCGGCATCCTTTATCAAAGCTTCCAATACAGGTTTCACATCTCCTGTGCCCACAGGCATCATATAAGCCAGTTCTTCACCCGCATAAAAGCGTAGCACCAGATAGTCGTCTATCACAGCATACATGGTTTGATAAAGAAATATCCAACTGCAAAGGTTAGCAAATGATAAATCGCAATTACGACGCTGGCTTTTAAGGGTAAATGACTGTATCAAGTCTTTATCCGCTAAAGTTATATCTTTAAATTCGATCATATTAAAATATTGATTTCTTAGTATAACAAAGATAAGGGCTTTTTTGTTAAATCACACCTAATAATCTAAGAATTGTTGGAGTAAAAAAGGCTGTCATGATTCCGTTCAGCGTCAATCCCAGGCTGGCATAAGCTCCATACTTGCCACTAATCTCCATTGCCGTGGAAGTTCCCACCGCATGGGTAGCCGTTCCCATGGATAACCCCTGTGCAATGGGGCTGCCTACACGCCCCAGATGAAGCACCTTAAAGCCGAATACTGCTCCAAAGAGTCCGACTACCACCACTACGGCAGCCGTCAAAGCGGGAATACCTCCGGTAGTTTTAGAAACCTCCATTGCGATAGGAGTTGTTACGGACTTCGGTGCCAATGAACAGATTATTTCGGGAGTAGCCCCCAGCAACTTGGCAATAACCACTACGGCAACCAGTCCCACCAAGCAACCTGCCAACTGGGAGATGACAATGGGGAGCAACTGCTTCTTTATCATCTCCAACTGCAAATAAAGAGGTACGCCCAGTGCCACTACTGCCGGTTTCAGCCAAAATTCAATAAGATGGCCACCTTCATTATAAGTTTCGTAACTGATGCCGGTGAACTTTAAAAACAGAATCAACACGGCAATGGTCAATAAAATAGGGTTTAATACCACCCATCCTGTCTTCTTCTGAAGAACGCGTGACAGAAAAAACACCCCGAAGGTGAGTGCCAGCAAGAAGAACTTATTTTCTAAATATTCCATTTGATTTTCTAACTAATTGGTGAACCCATCCTGTTACGACCAGTACCAGAACCGTACTGACCAGTGTGGCAATAACTATCGGCCAAAACTGTGCCTGGATAATATCAAAGTATAGCATCAACGCCACGCCGGGTGGAACAAAGAAGAAACCAAGGTTTGCAACCAGGAAATCGGACAGTCCCTGCACCCATTGCAGTTTTATCCAACCCAATTTGAGAAAAAGGGTGAGCAACAGCATTCCTATAATGCTGGACGGCAGCTTAATACCCGTCAAAAAAACAATCAATTCACCCAAAGCCAAACAGCCAAAAAGAATGGCGCACTGACGAATCATACCTTTTATTTTATTGAATACTCATTGAAAACTGCGCAAAGTTAAGGAAACATCTCGTTTGGTGTTCAATAACATACAGTTTTAGCATACTTTAAACCAAAAATATTATTGATTTTGCAATGTAGATATTGCAAAATTAGCTACTTTTGCAGCGTGAAAAACAACACTCGTCGTTAGAACGTACATAATTAATATATTATCATGGATTTAATTTCTGAAATCGTAGAGCGCGCGAAAGCTAACAAACAGCGCATTGTTCTTCCGGAAGGAACAGAAGAACGCACATTAAAAGCTGCCAACCAAATATTGACAGACGGTGTTGCCGACCTCATTTTATTGGGAAACCCTGATGAAATCATGGGATTGGCTAAAGAATGGGGATTGGGAAACATCGGTAAAGCAACCATTATCGACCCCGAAAACCATCCGAAAAAAGAAGAGTATGCACAACTGCTGTGCGAACTCCGCAAGAAAAAGGGAATGACCATCGAAGAAGCCCGCAAGCTGGTTCTCGATCCGTTGTACCTGGGATGTCTGATTATCAAGGCTGGCGACGCTGACGGACAATTGGCTGGTGCACGCAATACCACAGGTAATGTACTTCGCCCTGCTCTGCAGATTATCAAGACTACTCCGGGCATCACTTGCGTATCAGGTGCTATGCTGATGCTGACTCACGCTCCCGAATATGGAGAAAACGGTTTGTTGGTAATGGGCGATGTTGCTGTAACTCCTGTTCCGGATGCTAACCAGTTGGCTCAGATTGCTGTTTGTACGGCTCAGACTGCTAAGGCTGTTGCCGGAATTGAACCGCGCGTAGCTATGTTAAGCTTCTCAACCAAAGGTTCTGCTAAACACGAAGTAGTAGACAAAGTAGTTGAAGCTTTGGGCATCGCTAAAGAAATGGCTCCCGATTTGAAGATTGATGGTGAATTGCAAGCTGATGCAGCTTTGGTTCCTCACATCGGTGCAAGCAAAGCTCCGGGTTCAGAAATTGCAGGTAAAGCAAATGTATTGATCGTTCCTTCTTTGGAAGTAGGTAATATTTCCTATAAATTGGTAGAACGTTTAGGACACGCTACCGCTGTAGGTCCAATCCTGCAAGGTATTGCCCGTCCGGTAAACGACCTTTCTCGCGGCTGTTCTATTGACGATGTTTATAAGATGATTGCAATTACTGCCAATCAGGCCATTGCTGCTAAAAATAACCAATAACATTAACCCGTAGGGGCGGATTGAATCCGCCCGTATACATAAAGCAAACTGTTTCCGGGCGGATTCAATCCGCCCCTACAGCAATAAATAAAGAAAACAACATTATGAAAATATTAGTACTTAATTGCGGTAGCTCTTCCATCAAATACAAATTGTTTGATATGTCTACCAAAGAAGTCCTGGCACAGGGCGGTATCGAAAAAATCGGATTGGTAGGCTCTTTCTTGAAATTGACTTTGCCTAACGGCGAAAAGAAAATTCTGGAAAAAGACATCCCCGAACATACAGCAGGTATCGAGTTCATTATGAATACATTGATCAGCCCGGAATATGGCGCTATCAAATCATTGGATGAAATCAACGCCGTAGGTCACCGCATGGTACACGGTGGAGAACGTTTCAGCGAATCAGTGAAACTGGACAAAGAAGTATTGGATGCTTTCACAGCTTGCAACGATCTGGCTCCGCTTCACAACCCTGCCAACCTGAAAGGTGTAAACGCAGTTTCTGCCATCCTTCCCAACGTACCCCAAGTAGGTGTATTCGATACTGCATTCCATCAGACTATGCCTGATTATGCATACCTGTATGCCATTCCTTACGAACTGTATGAAAAATATGGTGTGCGCCGTTACGGTTTCCACGGAACTTCTCACCGCTACGTTTCACAGCGTGTATGCGATTTCTTGGGCGTTGATCCGAAAGGAAAGAAAATCATCACTTGCCACATTGGCAACGGTGGTTCCATCTCCGCTATCAAAGACGGTAAATGTATAGATACCAGCATGGGCTTGACTCCGTTGGAAGGTCTGGTGATGGGTACCCGCAGCGGTGATATTGATGCAGGCGCCGTAACTTTCATCATGGAAAAAGAAGGTTTGACTCCGACAGGTGTTTCCAACTTATTAAATAAAAAGAGTGGCGTACTGGGCGTTTCGGGTGTATCAAGCGATATGCGCGAACTGGAAGCTGCCGTTGCTGCCGGGAATCCGAAAGCTATCTTGGCAGAGAAAATGTACTTCTACCGCATTAAGAAATATATCGGTTCTTATGCTGCCGCTTTGGGTGGCGTAGACATCATCCTGTTTACCGGCGGTGTAGGCGAAAACCAGGCAAACTGCCGCTCTGAGGTATGCGAAGGACTGGAATTCATGGGTGTAAAGATCGACCTCGAAAAGAACAAGGTCCGCGGAGAAGAAGCAATCATCTCTGCTGACGATTCAAAAGTAACCGTGGCCGTTATCCCGACTGACGAAGAACTGATGATTGCCAGCGATACAATGGCAATCCTGAACAAGTAATTTTATTGTTTGGTTAATATATGGCTATAGAAGGCCGCTGAGCGAGATGCTTAGCGGCCTTCTTCTTTTTTTGCATTCACTTATGAAACCGGATGGATTAGTGTTTCATAAGATTGAACCGGATAATCATCGCAATGACATCAGTTCTGAAAATAGTTTCGCTCTCTAACTTTATTTACTCCCCATCGAAGTCAAGCTCCTTCTGAATGATTAAAATCAGATCTTTTTCATAATAGTCAAATTAGATTAAGTTCAAAATAATAGGGGAAACCCAATGTCCTTCCAATCATCCACCTTTTTTATCTCTCCTATGAAATAAGAGCATCAATTCCTAAAACCTATCATTTGAAACTATCCTAATTGCAAATATAGAAGTTTTTATTTAAAACAGACACGATTACAGAAAAATCTTTCTATTTATTTTTCAGTTTATAAAAATAAGAGGTAAATAAGGAGAGCTATATAAAATAAGAAGAAGTGTCAAAACACGGATACAACTATCATATTGTTTACCGTTGGGGTGGATTGCATCCGCCCGAACCAGCGGTCACGACCTTGGGAGTAATGCATGAAGTAAACTGTTATCGGGCAGATTCAATCTGCCCCTACAGCAAAATGATAACAAATCCTGGTATCGAAGCATCAAGAGTATTGGCTTTCTCCTTCCACATACTGTTCCAGAAACATATTCTCACCATCAAATACGGCATATGAGAAATCCTGTATCCAGTCACCAAGGATAAGCATACGGGAAGTGCGGCTCAACATCAAGTCCAGCATGATGTGACGATGCCCGTAAATGAAGTAATTAATAGTAGGATGGTCTTTCAGATAATTTTTGGTAAAGAGCACCAAGGGTTCTTTGTCTTCCCCCATATATTCGGGTTCCTTGCCACCGGCACGCTTCATGCGGCTGTGTTTTGCCCATTCCAACCCCAAGTCTATGCTCCAACGGGGATGAATCATAGAAAACAACTGCTGCAATGTAGTGCTATGAAACATAGAACGCAGCAATTTAAACTTGGCATCGGTATCTCCCAACCCGTCGCCATGCGCCATGAAGAACTCTTTTCCATAAATCTCACAAGTCAACGGCTGGCGGTGAATAGTCACTCCGCATTCCTTTTCCAAGTAATCACCACACCATATATCATGGTTGCCGATAAAGAAATGAACCTCCACTCCCAAATCGGTCAGCTCGGAAATCTTTCCCAGAAAGCGGGTATAACCTTTCGGCACTACCAACTTAAATTCATACCAAAAGTCAAATATATCTCCCAACAGATACACGGCGGCGGCATTGTGTTTGATACTATCCAGGAAATTCACCAAACGGCGTTCCTGAGTACGCCCGTGCGCTATGGCACGAGAGCCTAAATGTGCATCGGAGAGGAAATAAACGTTCTTCATAAGCTTATTAAATTAAAAATTGAGAATTGAGAATTAAAAAATAATACTTTGTACAATAACTTCTGACACCGGCAGCTTCTTATTTTTCAATTTTTAATTTTTAATTCTCAATTTATTAAAGGAATCCCAATTCAAGTTTGGCTTCTTCAGTCATCATATCCTTGTCCCATTCGGGTTCAAAGACCAAGTTTATGACTGATGATGTGACTCCTTCCACCGAATCAACTCTTTGGCGGACATCTTCCATAATGAAATCTGCCGCGGGACAATTAGGAGCGGTCAGTGTCATATCCAGTATCACTTCCCCACTGTCCTGCAAGTCAATCTTATATATCAAGCCCAAATCGTATATATTTACCGGTATTTCGGGGTCATATACGGTTTTCAGCATGGCTATTATTCTCTCTTCTATTTTTAAACGGGTATCTGCATCCATGTTTCTTATTCTTTATAATTGCAAATTTAGTGATTTTTCTACATTTTACCTTCATCGGCATAGCTATAAAATTTGCCATCCGTTAAAATAACATGGTCTATCAACTTTATGTTCATTACTTTTGCCGCCTTATCCAAATGATCCGTCAAGCGGTCGTCCTCCATGCTGGGACGAATGCTGCCCGATGGATGGTTATGGCAAAGCGCCATAGAGACGGCACGCTTCAACAATGCCTCCCTTAAAATGCAACGCACATCAACCGCCGTAGAAGCCAAGCCGCCGGCACTGACTTTCACCCGGTCAATGACTTTAGATGCCTGGTTTAGTAGCAATATCCAGCATTCTTCCGTAGGTAAGTCGCACATCAGCGGATAGAAATATTGATAGACATCACGGGAGCTGAGAATGGTTTTCCGTTCTTTCACTTCTTCATCTTTACGGCGTTTCCCCAATTCGGAAGCGGCAAGGATGGTGATCGCCTTTGCGGGACCTATTCCTTTATAATGGCATAGTTCATCTACGGTGGTCTTGCCCAGTTCGTTCAGGTTGTTATGATAATCGTTCAGCACCTTGCGCATCAGTTCCACGGCGGAATCTTCCGTATTTCGCGACCCTATCAGGATGGCAAGCAACTCGGCATCCGACAGGGTAGCCACACCGTGCAACATCATCTTCTCACGGGGACGGTCTTCTTCCGCCCAGTGGTTTATGGTTAGTTTTTCAGCCATCTTACTTATAAAAGTTCTTTTCAAACGCCGCAAACTCACTCTTGCCCAGCACACACCGCTTCCACCATGCCCACAGGAAACCGGTTCCATATCCGGTCAGTTGGATGAAAGAAGCCACGATGGAAAGGAGTCCTATCTTCAAACTTTTATTTTGCAAGGTGGAATCAATGCAGATTATCAATGCAAAGAGCAAAAGCAACGTCAGGCTCCATGCACAAATCAGGGAACAGAGCAACAGGAACGCCACGCCCAAAGTAAAGACGGCCGGAAGCAGATGAACCAGTTTCAATGATTCGGGATATTTCTTATACAGATTGATGCGGGCAATACCCGAATTATGCACTTGCTTGAAGAACTTCTTCAGATCCGTGCGACGTTTGTGCCACACCCATGCTTCGGGGAATAGCCTGCAAGCATATCCTCCTTTAAAGATGCGGATGCTGAAATCAATGTCCTCGCCGAAACGCATCTTCGAGAAGCCGCCCAATGCTTTATACACTTCCGATCGTACTCCCATATTGAAGCTACGGGGATAGAATTTATCCATCTTCCTCTTTCCGCCACGGATGCCTCCGGTGGTGAAGAATGAAGTCATGGCATAGTTTATCGCCTTCTGCACATCGGTAAAAGATTCGTGTGCACGGTCGGGACCACCGAAAGCATCGGCTTTCTCCCGTTGAAGTTCGGCCTCAACTGCCGATAAGTAACCTACGGGAAGAATGCAATCGGAATCTAATATAATAAGGTATTCCCCCCGGCTGCGTTCCGCCCCATAGTTGCGGGTTTGTCCGGGACCGGAGTTTGGCTTGTTATAATAATGTATATCCATAGAGGTGGCGTATTGATCCACTACCTCTTTGCACGGGATGGATGATCCATCCTCCACCACTATGACTTCAAAGTCCCTGTTGGTCTGCCGGGTTAAGCTTTCCAGCAGTTCATTCACTTCGTCGGGACGGTTATAAACCGGTATAATAAAAGAATATCTCATTACTATCATATATTTACTCGTGGTGTGTGTATGGAAAACTATTGTTGTTATCATTTTGCCGTAGGGGCAGATTGAATCTAGCCCGACAATAGTTTACTTCATGCATTACTCCCAAGGTCGTGACCGCTGGTTCGGGCGGATTCAATCCGCCCCCTACAGTGTACAAACCACGTACAAAGGAACACAAAAAAGGCGGAGCTTGCAACAAGTTCCGCCTTTTTATATGCTGTATCCGGTAAGATTATGCTTTCACACGACCTACATAAGAACCGTCACGAGTATCGATTTCGATTACTTCGCCTTCGTTTACAAACAAGGGAACACGAACCGTTGCACCTGTTTCAACAGTAGCAGGTTTTGTCGCATTGGTAGCAGTATCGCCCTTCAATCCCGGTTCTGTATAAGTAATCTTCAACTGAACTTTTACAGGAACTTCAGCAAACAACACTGTTTCTGTAGAAGCATCAGAAACCACTTCCACAACCATTTCCTCTTTCAGGAAGTCAACACCTGTGATCAAGTCATGAGCGATAGGGTGCTGATCGTAAGTTTCCTGGTTCATGAAGATATAATCTTCACCTTCTTTATATAGGAACTGAAAAGGACGGCGTTCTACGCGCACATCTTCCAGCTTTTCACCGATATTGAAACGACGTTCCAAAACGTAACCATTCACTACATCTTTTAATTTAGTACGCATAAACGTGTTACCTTTTCCCGGTTTTACATGCAGGAAGTCAATACAGAAATACAATTTGCCGTCCATACGGATAGCTGTTCCGATTTTAATGTCTTGAGCATTAATCATACTTTTCTTCGCTTATATTTGATTATTATTTCAGATTATATTCACTTACTATTGTGATTTCGAGTGCAAAAGTAATGTAAATCAAGAAAAAACGCAAAAAGAAATCACTAAAAATGAGATAACTCTTTGTTTATTTCAAAAAAGTCACTAATTTTGCAGCCCGTTACAATGGTGAATAATAACATAAAAATAAGTATATACAATGAAAAGAACATTCCAACCCTCTAACAGAAAGAGAAAAAACAAACACGGTTTCCGTGAAAGAATGGCAACTGCTAACGGTCGTCGTGTATTGGCTAGCCGTCGTGCTAAAGGTCGTAAGAAATTAACTGTATCTGATGAATATAACGGAAAATAATTCATTTGATCGGATGAAATAAAAGGAGTGAAGTCTCAATGACTTTACTCCTTTTGTTTTTTTATATGCTATATTATCAAGTTATCAAAGCGATTGAGAACGAAAAATAAAGGCGGAATATTCTTAATCATACATAGGAAATTTTATCAAAACTCCTTCATATCCTTCAGAATAGTAGATAAACTACTGTCTATCAACAAACTATCCTTCAAATTTCCTTCATAACTCCTTCATATCTCCTTCATTATCCTTCATAACTCCTTCATTATAGTCAATCCTTCAACGCCTCAGCAATCATGCGTCAGTATCTGCCGAGAATACTCCAGTACTCCCAGCATGGTATTGGAGTAGTCACAGCATGAAACTCGAGTGTTCCCTAGGTGATACTAGAGTCTCCACTGGGCGAGACTCCAGTTTCGCTTAATGAAACCAAGCGAGACTAACGATGAACAGGCGGTTTTCATTAGTTCTGAGCCAATCTATAATCGTTGGGAGCCACTCCTGTTATCTTTTTAAAGATGCGGCTGAAATATTGCACGTTGGGATAACCCAGCTTTTCCGTCACCATGCGGGCTGTGTTGCCTTGGGCTAACAGCATCGTCTTGGCAGCTTCCAATCGCTTGAACTGGAAATACTCATGGATGTTCTGTCCTGTCTCAAAGTATAATAAGTCACTGAAATAGTGGGTAGACAGATGAAGTTTGCCGGCACAGTATTCGGTAGAAGGTAAAACTCCTTTCTTCAACTTTCCGGATTGGATGTACTCGTCCAGCAATAGATTGGTCTGGCGGATGATAGATTTGTTCGCCTCACAGCGTGTAATGAACTGACGCTCATAGAAACGGGTACAATAATCCAACAAGAGTTCGATATGCCTGGAAATCAAGGTCTTGCTATGACAGTCTATGGCGTGTTCCAGTTCATCGCCTATATTGTGCAGGCAGTCTGTGATTTTGTTTTTCTCGCGCAAGGACAAGTGGAGGGCTTCCTCCGGTTGATAGAAAAAGAAGGTATAGTCTGCTATATGCCCGCCCAGCGAAGTATAGCAGAGCAAATCGGGATGAAACGCAAGCAGCCAGCCCTTCCGGCGGAGCAATTCATTATGATCTATTTGGATGGACTCGCCCGGAGTGAGGAACAGGAGCGATGCATTGGAGTAATCATAATACTTGCGTCCATACAGGAAGTCTTCCGCGTCGCCTTCCAGCATGATAAGGGTATAGAAATCAAATTTGACGGTACATTGCTCCAGGTTGGCCTGCGACAAGTCGATAACGCTGACCAAGGGGTGCAATGTCTTGTACCCCAGGCAGCAGTTGCACTCGTGTATGGTTTCTATATTCAATAGGTTCTCTTTCATGGATATGGCTTGTTTGCAAGCAGAAATGTCTTATTCCATATTCTGTTTCTTGTATTCATTGGGCGAGCAACCTACGTTCTTCTTGAACAGGCGCGAGAAATGCTGTGCATACTGAAATCCCAGTCCGTAGGCTACTTCGGTTACGGACTGGTTGGTGTTTACAATCCGGTCTTTGGCAACGCTTATCAGCTTCAGCAATATATATTGCTGGGCTGTTTGTCCGGTTTCTTTCTTAATGAGGTCGCCGAAATAATTGGGAGAAAGGAATACTTTGTCTGCAAAATATTTAACGGTGGGGTAACCGTTGTTCTCTGCATTCTCTCCTTGAAAATAATCATCCAGCAGAGCCTCAAACTGTACCAGTATATCCTTATTCGCCTTGCTGCGGGTATTGAACTGGCGTTCATAGAAACGCATACAATAATCAAGTAGCAATTCTATATTCTTGGCTATCAGCGTTTTGCTATGTTTATCTATGTCATGGCTTAATTCTATACGGACTTTGTCGAGGCAGTCAAGGATGATTTGCCTTTCTTCTTCGGATAAATGGAGCGCCTCATTTACTTCGTATGAGAAGAATGAATAATGCTTGATATTTTCTCCGAGTGATGTGCCCCGTATCAGGTCGGGATGGAAAACAATGCCCATTGAAATGGGGCGGGCATCTTCCTTCAGTTCAATGCCGATTACCTGTCCGGGGGCGAAGGTGACAATGGTTCCTTCCTGGTAATCATATAGCTTTTTGCCGTATGTCAAGTCACCGCATTGGGTTTGTTTCAAGAAAAGTGAATAGACTCCCATATTCATGCGGACATGGTTGGGGAAGGTAGTCGCTTTTGTCAAATCCACTACCGTGACCAGTGGATGGGTGGTTTCCAGCCCATACAGCTTGTTGTACAGGTCTATTGTGTCGACTTTTATTATTTCATTCATAATGTATATCTTTTTCCGAGGATCATCCTGCGTTATTAAATAGTTTGTCCTTGTTGCAACCTGTATGTATTCGGTGTACAACCCATGCGTTTCTTGAATAACCGGCAGAGGTGTTGCGGGTATTGAAAGCCCAGTGTATAGGCTATTTCACTTACCGTTTCGTCCGTACCTATGATATGTTCCTTTGCCAGTTCAATCACTTTCTCCTGAATATGTTCTTGCGGCGTTTTTCCTGTTTCCTTCTTTACCATATCGCCAAAATAGTTGGACGAAAGGCATATCTTGTCTGCAAAATACTTCACGGTGGGCAGTCCTGCCTGCATAGGCAACCCGCTTTGGAAATAATCGTCCAACAGTTCCTCAAATTTAGTGAGGGCATCTCTGTTTGCATTGCTTCGAGTGATGAATTGCCGTTCATAAAAGCGCATACAGTAGCTGAGCAACAGTTCGATGTTCATGGCTATCAGAGTTTTACTGTGCTTGTCTATGCCATGTTCCAGTTCGATGCTGATTTTTTTCAGACAATCCATCACGATGCCTCTTTCTTCTTCTGAAAGGTGCAATGCCTCGTTGACAGCATAGGAGAAGAAAGTATATGCCTTGATGCTTTTTCCCAAGGAGGTGCCACGGATCAGGTCGGGATGAAAGATGATTCCATAAACTTGGGGAGCTACTTCATCTTCTATCATATCCACACCAACTGTCTGCCCGGGGGCAAAACTGACGATGGTTCCTTCCTGATAGTCGTATGAAGTGCGTCCGTACAGGATGTTGCAACTTTTCGTCTGTTTCAGAAAGAGTGCATAGATTCCGTAATGCATACGAATATGATTTACAATCTTGGTCGCCCGGGTAAGGTCTACGACGCTTATCAACGGATGCAATGTTTCAAGTCCGTACAGGTTGTTGTACTGGTCTACATTCTCTAAATTTATGATCTGATCCATAGACGTAAGTGTTTGAACTGTAGCAAAGGTAGGAATAAAAATCATACGAATATCAGGCGGTACGCGAAATCTGTAATTGGGGTTATACTATCCGTAGCCCGGGTATGATTTTCTTCCTACACAACAGTGCATGTGTTATTTCAGTTTGTCATATTCTGCATCGGTCACCGGTTCCAGCCATTCGGCACTTGCCCCTTCGGCGGGAACACCGATGGCGATGTGCTGAAACCAACTGTCGGCTGCGGCGCCATGCCAATGTTTCACTTCGGCAGGAATATCAACCACGTCACCGGGATGCAGTTCCCGGGCGGGCTTACCCCATTCCTGATACCAGCCTCTGCCGCCTACACAGATCAGGATCTGTCCGCCACGGTGATGAATGTGCCAGTTGTTACGGCAGCGCGGTTCGAAGGTGACGTTTGATACCGGCAATTTCCCTTCACCGGTTGCCAGCGGAGCCAAGTAGCTGTTCCCTATAAAATAGGGGGCATAGGCGGTATTCGGTTCACCCTTCGGGAATACACTGTTCTCTATGGGTTCGCCTTCTTTCAGTTCTTCACCATAGACTTCGGCGATGGCTTTCTCCGCACGATAAGCCTCGGTCTCGCCTACTTTTTGCAGCAGTACGCCGGGGATGGAATGTATTTCCGCATCCGTCAGTCCCATGTTCTTTGCTCCACGCACGTGCGATTTCAGTTGAGGATCCACACCTTTGATACCGGACAGGGCGCTGACGGTCACTAGCTCACGTTCCGGAAAAGTCAAATTGTTTCGTGCGAAAATATCGCCGAAAAGATGCGCTTTCAAATAATAATCGGTAGCCGGGGCAAACGTATAATTGAAGGGAGTGCCGCTAAGGCGGGTCTGCACAGCCGTGCCTTCTTTCAAGGCATCAAAATCTTGGGGCAATGCATCGGCATCTTTGCCTTCCTTATCTATAATGCCCTTTGCCTTGCGCTCCTCCAATACTTGCCGGAGGACTCCCAAGGCATTAAGGCTGCGGGGAAAGCCGGTGTAGGCATAGAGATGTGAGAGTGCTTCTTTTATTTCACTGATTGTCAGGCCTTCGTCCAAACCTGTATGGATGGCTTCCGAAAGATTTTCCAAATCACCTTTTGCCTCAAGGCACGCGATGGCAACCATATTCCGTTGCCGTTCATTCAATACATTTTCCATATTCTGTTGCGCATTAATGGGATGGCAGACGGCTACGGTCAATAGCGCTGCTGCTATCAGTTTGTTAATCATTCTCATATAAATCGTTTTTTCACTATTTCATATTGAGTTGCTGCAACAAAGATACGTTCCATTCAGTAAATGGCTTGTGCATAAATTACTGATTATCCAACCATTATTACTGTTTTAAGCAGACTGCACTTCTGTAATTGGGGTCATGATGTCCGTAATCTGTCTACAAATACTTTTCTGCATTCTTCCGTACTTTGCGTCATGGAAACAAAAGAATAATATAGGTTATGGAACAAGAAAGTAAACTTAAACTCAATTCGGGCACATTGCTCGTTTTTATCCTTACGGTTGGTGTATTCGGCATCATCAATACAGAGATGGGGGTAATTGGTATATTGCCTTTAATAGCCGAAACTTATCATGTCACTGTCCCCCAGGCGGGGTGGACGGTCAGTATATTCGCATTAGTGGTGGCTTTGTCGGCTCCTGTCACTCCCCTGCTTTTTTCGGGTGTGAACCGTAAAAAAGTAATGTTGCTGGCATTAGGAGTCTTTACACTGAGTAATATCATTTCAATGCTTACATCGAACTTTGCCGTGTTACTGATAGCCCGTGCACTTCCGGCTTTCCTGCATCCGGTCTATGTCTCTATGGCCTTTACGGTGGCGGCGGCTTCTGTGGGCAAGAAAAAAGCGCCGAAGGCTGTGGCTAAAGTTTTCATTGGCGTCTCTGCCGGAATGGTATTGGGAGTACCGGTAACAAGCTATATTGCAAGTGAAGTTTCATTTACTATGGGAATGGCGTTCTTCACTGTGGTCAATGCATTGGTATTTATAGCCACTGTTCTTTTTGTACCTTCTATGCCAGTCCGGCAAAAGCTATCCTATGGGGAACAATTAAGTGTATTGAGTAAAAAAATCACATGGCATTCCATTGTTGCCGTTACACTGATTAATGGGGCTTTGTTCGGATTCTTCAGTTATATGTCGGATTATCTAAAAATGGTTACAAAGGTATCCTACCATGTGATTAGCATTATGTTACTGATATATGGAATTGCCAATATTGTAGGGAATGTCATAGCCGGAAAGCAGCTTGCCGTGAATCCGGTGCGCAGCATGATGCTTGTTCCGTTTATGCTCTTCGCATCCTATATATGTCTGTACTTCTTGGGAGAATGGATGACAGCCATGGCAATTATCATCCTGATCCTCGGCATACTTGCCGGATATGCACAGAACACCATGCAGTACATGATAACCGATGCAGCTCCCGAAGCTCCGGATTTTGCCAACGGACTATTTCTTCTGTCTGCCAATCTGGGCACGACGATAGGCGCGGCAGTCTGTGGTTTATTCATCACCTATTGGGGTACGCGCTTTTCTGTTTTCGGTTCTCTACTGTTTCTGATAGTAAGTATCGTATTCGTGGCATTGAGGATTCGGGCAAAACAATTTAGCGAACAACAAGTAAAACCGGAGATCGCATCGTAAGGATGGAAAATATGAATAGGCGGGATTATCCGTAATTCGGGTCATGTTATCCGTAATTTATCTACCAAGTACCTCCCTGTAACAATGTATTTTTGCAACATGAAAAATAACCAATTAAAACAACATACAATTATGAGTAAGAAAGTACTTATACTATCATCCAGTCCGCGACGCGGAGGAAACTCCGATACCCTTTGCGATGAATTTATGCGCGGAGCAGTGGAAGCCGGGAATGAAGTGGAAAAGGTTTTTCTGGGAGACAAAACAATCAACTATTGCACAGGGTGCAGCGTATGCAGCCAATACAGAAAACCATGCCCTCAAAAAGACGATGCTGCCGAGATTATCGGCAAGATGTTGGCTGCCGACGTCATTGTACTGGCAACCCCTGTTTATTTCTATGCGATGAGTGCGCAACTGAAAACAATGCTGGACCGTTGCTGTGGTCCTTATACCGAAATGACAAACAAGGAGTTCTATTTTCTAGCCGCCGCTGCCGAAGGAGACGGGGGACGCCCCCTTTTGGAGCACGTTTTTGATAATCTGATGGGCTTCATTGATTGCCTGGAAAACCCGGTAGTAAAAGGGAAGTTACTTGCAACCGGAGTGTGGCACGCAGGCGAGATAAAAGGTAATCCTGTCCTGCAAGAAGCATACGGGATGGGAAAGCAAATATAATAGTACTGATTTAGCACACTGGTCATTATGAGAAAATATTTATTGAAATGAAATAACTGATAAAAAGATGGATACTTTAGAATTAACAAAAGAGTGGGATAAAGTCTTCCCGAAAAGTGACAAAGTAAATCACAGTAAAGTGATATTCCGTAACCGTTATGGCATTACGTTAGCGGCAGATATGTACACTCCAAAGAACGCTGAAGGAAAATTGGCAGCTATTGCCGTATGCGGACCTTTCGGTGCCGTAAAGGAGCAATCATCAGGCCTTTATGCCCAGACGATGGCTGAACGCGGCTTCCTGAGCATTGCTTTCGATCCGTCATACACCGGTGAGAGCAGCGGCGAACCTCGCTATGTAGCTTCACCGGACATCAATACCGAAGATTTTTGTGCTGCCGTGGATTTCCTCTCTATATGTGATAATGTAGACTCAGAACGCATCGGGATCATAGGTATTTGCGGCTGGGGCAGTATGGCTATAAATGCAGCGGCAATAGACACCCGAATCAAAGCGACAGTAGCTTCTACAATGTACGATATGAGCCGGGTGAATGCTAACGGCTATTTCGATTCAATGGATGCCGGCCAGCGTTATGAACTCCGCAAACAGCTCAATGCCCAGCGCACGATTGATGCAAAGAATGGATCGTATGAACTTGGAGGCGGAGTGGCTGACCCGTTGCCGGAGGATGCACCTTGGTTCGTGAAAGAATATTACGGCTATTACAAGACGGCACGTGGATACCATAAACGCTCCCTCAATTCTAATGGAGGATGGAACAAGACTTCGGCTCTTTCCTTTATCAATATGCCCTTACTTTCTTATAGCGATGAAATACGCAGTGCAGTACTTTTGATTCATGGAGAGAAAGCACATTCCCGCTATTTCAGTGAGGATGCATTCAAAAAGTTGAGAGGTGACAATAAGGAGCTTATGATTATTCCCGGTGCAACCCATGTGGATCTCTATGACAATAAGGCTAACATGATTCCCTATGATAAAATAGAACACTTCTTTCGTGAGAATCTGAAAAAAGACAAAGAATGAATCTATGTAGTAGGTAACAATAACAATAATTAAAAATGGAAATAGTAAAATTAAACAATGGCGTCGAAATGCCGATATTGGGCTACGGCGTTTATCAAGTGACACCTGAAGAATGTGAACGTTGCGTAGCAGATGCCTTGAGTGTGGGTTACCGTTCCATTGATACCGCGCAGGCTTATTACAACGAAGAAGGCGTGGGACGTGCCGTGAAGAAAAGCGGTATTGCCCGTGATGAGATTTTCATCACCACCAAAGTATGGATTTCCAATGCGGGTTATGAACAAGCGAAGGCATCCATTGACGAATCCTTGCGCAAATTACAAAGCGACTATGTGGATTTGTTATTAATTCATCAGCCCTTCAACGACTATTACGGCACTTATCGTGCTATGGAAGAAGCTTACAAGACCGGCAAGGCGCGTGCCATCGGCGTAAGTAATTTCTATCCCGACCGTTTCGTGGACTTGGCGGAGTTCTGTGAAATAAAGCCAATGGTCAACCAAGTGGAAACACACGTATTCAACCAACAGGTGGAACCGCAGAAAATCATGGAACGTTACGGTACGCACGTCATGTCATGGGGGCCGTTTGCCGAGGGACGGAATGAGTTCTTTACGAACACTATTCTGAAAACTATCGGTGAAAAATACGGCAAGTCGGTGGCGCAGACTGCATTGCGTTTCCTTATTCAACGAGGCATTATTGTCATTCCAAAGTCCACCCGCAAAGAGCGAATGATTGAGAACTTCAATGTATTCGACTTTGCCTTGACGGATGAAGATATGCAGGAAATAGCCGGACTTGACCAGAGGAAAAGCCTGTTCTTCTCGCATTATGATCCGGAAATGGTGCAATGGCTGATTGGCTATAAATAGGTTAAGATAGAATGTAGGTTAGGTTACGCCCTATTTGTCGCCCATCTTGTGGCAAGTGGGGCGTTTTTGTTTCCCCTGAATTGCATTTTACATACGAGTAAAAAACAATCTGCAAGTATTCAAATAGTAACTATTAATTTTCCCGATACCTTTAAAGCTTTTACAACATCAACCCCTGCCGGAATAAGGCAATCTCGTTCACAGTTAATTGAATCGAAATGAACGGGATTTTTCCAACACTTTTTGCAATCGCTTCTTGGCAGCCACGGATAACCGTGGGGTCGCCTTTGCTGCATTCTTGTCCGCACTACGCACAAAATCTTCTGCCGTAGTCCCCTCTAAAACCGGAATATTCTTGATTGTTATAGCCATAGTTTGAATTTTATGCAAATGTACTACTTTATTGTTATGCAACAAAATAATGTGCATTCAATCGCAACAGAATTGTACCAATCCGAAAAATGCCTCATATCAGTTTTTGGGAAATAGTTGGAAATTCAATTGATGGATTCAACTTTTGCTTCCATGACTACATCGGTATAGATAAATGTTTTATTTCAAACCTACCGGAAAAACTGCCGGAGTATCAGTAATATTGGTAAGAAATTCAGTAATTTCAATACCATCTGTAATCCCGCAATCCCATAAATTTGCAGCATGAACTTAATTTGAAAAGAACATGAAAAGGACTTGGTTAATTACAGGTGTAAGTAGTGGTTTCGGATATGAAATGACCAAACTGTTACTTGAAAGTGGAAATATAGTCATCGGTACAGTACGCAATGTGGCAAAGGTTGCCGGGCTGATTGAAAAATACCCTTCAACATTTGATTGCCGCATACTCGATGTTTGCGATGTAGAAAGCATCCGTACAGTAGTGCATAAAAGCTTTGCCGAACATGGAAGAATAGACGTGGTAGTCAGTAATGCAGGATACGGCTTGTTTGGCTGTGCAGAGGAACTTTCGGAGAATGAAATCAACCGTATTATTGCTACGAATTTAACCGGTTCTATCATGTTGATTAAGTACTCTCTTCCTTTTTTACGCAAACAAGGAGGTGGAAATATCATTCAAATATCTTCCTATGGCGGACAAGTAGCATACGCTGCCAATTCATTATATCATGCAACAAAATTCGGAATTGAAGGCTTTTGTGAGTCCGTAGCACAGGAAGTGGCACAATTTAATATAGGAGTGACAATCGTTGAACCCGGCGGGGCACGTACCGAATTTCGTTATGGAAGTGCTAAAGTTGCAACACTTATGCCTGAATATGCGTCTTGCCACAGTTTCTTGAATATGCTTGATGCTTCGAAAGGACTTGCACCCGGCAGTCCGGTAAAAATGGCGCAACGTATTATTGAAAGTGTAGATAAATCTCCCGTTCCTCTCCGCGTTGTACTTGGTTCATACGCCCTTTCAGCAACTTTAACGAGATTGAAAGAACGTATTGCCGACTATGAAACACAAGTGGAACTTGCAGCTTCAACTGATATTACAGAATAAAACAGCAATAAGAATATGAAAAAGTTTTTAATCCTCATACTAAATTTATATATGGCCTTTCCTCTTTCATCTTGTGGAAACAACACTAAACAAGAAAGTATTTTTCCTGAAAAAGAAAATGATAACAAAGCAGAAACAGTCAATGACAAAATTTTGATTGTTTACTTTTCCCGTACAGGAGAAAATTATGCGGTAGGAAATATCAATATTGGAAATACTGCTATAATGGCAAGTTATATTCAAGACTATACAGGTGGAACGTCATTTGAAATTATTCCGTCAATTCCTTATCCGGATGATTATGATGAAACATGTAAAATCTCGCAACAGGAAACAGCCGACAATGCACGACCTGCAATAAAAAATCAATTAAAGGATTTGGAACGGTATTCTATCGTTTTTGTAGGCTGTCCCATCTGGTATGGTGCTCCACCCATGATTATGCGAACCTTCTACGAAACGTATCGGAATGAATTAGCCAATAAAACAATAGTACCATTTGGCACACACGAGGGTAGCGGCGTTGGCAGCTGTACAAATCTCGCCAAAGAATATTTTCCGAATGGGGTTCTATTAGAAACATTTGGTGTACGAGGACAGGACATTAAAACATCTCGTGGAAAAACAGAAGATTGGCTTCGCAAAATAGGCATATCTGAAAACAATTCAAATAATAACGACTAAGAATATGAAAAATTTAATCTTAACAACTACACTTATTTTTTTAGTTATGAGTAATACAGTATTGGCACAACAAAAAACTGACCGCATCCCGGCAAAAGGATTTGCGGTGTATGAAGATAAAGGCAATTTTAAGCCTTATGAATTTACCCGTCACGCTGTAGGTGACAATGATATTCAGATAGACATTCTCTATGCTGGAATTTGCCACAGTGATTTACATCATGTTTTTGCGGATTGGGGAGAAGAAGAATATCCGATGGTTCCGGGCCATGAGATAGCAGGCCGTGTTATTGCCGTCGGCAAGAATGTTACAAAGTTTAAGGTAGGAGATTATGCAGGAATCGGTTGCATGATTGGTTCGTGCCGCCATTGTGAAGCCTGTGAACATCATCGTGAACAATATTGTGAAGAAGGAGCAATCATGACTTATCATGGCGTTGACCGCTTTAATGATAATGAGCATACACAAGGCGGGTATTCGGATACTTATGTCGTTGCAGAAGATTTTGCCATCAAAGTTCCTGCTAATGCAGAAATTGCCAAAGTTGCGCCATTGCTCTGTGCGGGGATAACATCTTATTCTCCCATTATGTATGCAGGCGTAAAGAAAGGAGATAAAGTTGGCATTGCAGGATTTGGTGGTCTTGGGCACATGGGTGTACAATATGCCGTTTCATTAGGAGCGGAAGTAACAGTCTTTGATATAACAGAAGAAAAGAGGTCGGATGCTTTACGATTGGGGGCAAAACATTATGTTAATGTGAATAATCCCGAAGATTTGAAAGGCTTGAATGGTATGTTTGATTTCATTCTCTCCACCATTCCAGCCAAATACGAACCCGCTATGTATCTAAAAATGCTAAAACTTGATGGGCAATTTGGAATTGTAGGACTTCCGGCATTAAAGAATATGCCTACTTTGAGTGTAGCTGATTTGGTGTTATCAGGTGCATCACGCAAAGTGTTTGGTTCACAAATAGGGGGAATCAAGGAAACACAAGAAATGCTGGACTATTCAGTTTTACATCATATTTACCCGGAGGTAGAAATTATTAAAGCAAAAGGAACTGAAATAGATAAAGCATATCAAAATGTTTTGGATGGTAAAGTGAAATTCCGTTATGTTATAGATATGAAAACAATAGAATAGCATTGAAAGATATTCAGATGAAATCACCATAGAGTTCAGATAAGTAAAGACCTACTGAACTCTATTTTTATGATTACAATAAAAATAGCACAGACAATGTATCTCACTACTAAAATACTATAATCAGTAATCGGGGTTATAATACCCGTAATCTATCTACAAAGAATCCCCTCGTTTAGCTCTAACTTTGTAACATAGTTCAAAATCAATCATTAAAACAAAGAAAAGCATGAAACGAATTTTATTATTAACACTAACATTGATGATGATGCTAAGTACAAGTATCTCTTTCGCGCAAACAGATGCAGATAACTTTTATAAGAGCAACTCTGCAAAGATTGAAAAAGTATCTTTCCCCAATCAGTACAAAATGCAAGTGGCAGGCAACCTCTTTTTACCCAAAGATATGAAAGAGGGTGAAACGTATCCGGCAATCATCGTGGGGCATCCTATGGGAGCAGTCAAGGAACAAAGCGCAAACCTGTACGCCACAAAAATGGCTGAACGCGGTTTCGTCACTTTATCCATTGACCTTTCTTTCTGGGGAGGAAGCGATGGGGAACCACGCAATGCAGTCCTTCCGGAACTGTATGCGGAATCTTTCAGTGCCGCAGTAGATTTTCTGGGCACACGTCCTTTTATAAACCGCGAACATATCGGTGTAATCGGAATCTGCGGCAGTGGTAGTTTCGCTATCAGTGCGGCAAAGATAGATCCGCGTTTGAAAGCTGTTGCCACCGTAAGCATGTACAATATGGGAGCAGCCAACCGCAACGGTCTGAATCATGCACTGACATTAGAGCAACGGAAACAAATCATTGCCGAAGCAGCCGAGCAGCGTTATGTGGAGTTCCTAGGCGGAAAAACAAAATATACCAGTGGCACAGTGCATGAATTGACCGAGCAATCCACTCCGATAGAACGGGAATTTTATGAGTTTTACCGTACTTCACGAGGGGAATTTACTCCTGAAGGCACAGATCCACTGACCACTACGCATCCCACATTCAGCAGTAACGTAAAGTTCATGAACTTCTATCCTTTCGCTGACATTAAAACCATTTCACCTCGTCCCATGCTTTTCATAACAGGTGAAAATGCCCACTCGCGCGAATTTAGCGAAGATGCCTACAAACGCGCTGCGGAGCCTAAAGAATTATACATTGTTCCCGGTGCCGGGCACGTAGACCTGTATGACCGTGTAAGCCTTATCCCGTTTGATAAGCTGGAAGCTTTCTTCAAGGAATATCTGAAACAATAAGATCATAACGATGAAGCGTTTGAATTACAAAATAAATAGCCAAACTAATTAAATCAATGGAAATAATAAAGAACAAAGAATACGAAGGTGAACGCCCTTTGTTTGCGACACACGACTTGCAGCTGGAAAATGTAACGATTCACACCGGCGAATCTGCATTGAAGGAATGCAGTAATATCATTGCAGTGAATTGCCGTTTCGAAGGCAAATACCCTTTTTGGCATAATAACGGTTTTATCGTAAAGAACTGCTTCTTTACAGAAGGAGCACGCGCCGCCCTGTGGTATTCACAAAACCTGCAAATGACGGACACGGTAGTAGAAGCCCCGAAAATGTTCCGCGAAATGGACGGAATAAAGTTAGAGAACGTACAACTCCCCAATGCACTGGAAACCCTATGGCATTGCCGCAACGTAGAATTGAAAAATGTACAGATAGACAAAGCCGATTACCTGTTTATGCACGGTGAGAATATCCGTATTGATAATTACAGCCAAAATGGCAACTACTCCTTTCAATACTGCAAGAATGTAGAAATACGCAACGCCATCATCAACTCAAAGGATGCCTTTTGGAACACCGAAAACGTAACGGTATATGATTCAGAACTGAATGGCGAATACCTGGGCTGGCATTCCCACAACCTGCGTCTGGTGAACTGCAAGATTTCAGGTACCCAGCCCCTTTGCTATACCCACGATCTGGTAATAGAGAATTGCACGATGGCCGACGACTGCGACCTTGCTTTTGAATACGCCAGCGTGCAGGCAACCATCAACAGCCCTATACATAGTGTAAAGAATCCGCGTACCGGAAGCATCATTGCTGAAAGTTACGGTGCTATTATCATTGACAAAAACATCAAAGCTCCGGCAGACTGCGAACTGAATTTGTGGGATAACCTAACTTGCTTTAACCAATGAAATATAATTTTGATGAGATAGTTCCCCGACGTGGAACCAATTCCTATAAATGGGATTCCGCGCAGGCGGAAGATGTTCTGCCCATGTGGGTAGCCGATATGGATTTCCGTACGGCTCCCCCTGTGGTGGAGGCATTGCGCAAACGGGTGGAACATGGAATCTTCGGTTACACCAAAGTTCCTTCCGCTTACTACGAAGCAGTAATTAACTGGTTTGCCCGGCGACACGGATGGAAGATAGAAAGGGACTGGATGATCTACACATCGGGCGTAGTTCCGGCATTGTCTGCCGTGATCAAGGCTCTGACCGTTCCGGGTGACAGGGTACTGGTGCAGACACCGGTTTATAATTGTTTCTTTTCTTCTATCCGAAACAATGGTTGTGATGTGGTTGCCAGCCCCCTTGTTTATGCGGACGGAACTTATCGGATTGATTTTGAGAAACTGGAAGAAAGAGTTTCAGATCCCAGAGTGAAACTGATGCTGCTGTGCAACCCGCATAACCCGGCAGGAAGGGTATGGACTCGGCAGGAATTGACACGTATCGGCGAAGTTTGTTTCCGGCATGATGTACAGGTCGTTGCAGATGAGATTCATTGTGAACTGGTCTTTCCGGGGCATACTTATACTCCTTTCGCTTCTATCTCAAAGGATTTTTTGATGAACTCCATCACTTGCATTTCGCCAAGCAAAGCATTCAACCTTGCCGGATTACAGATAGCCAATATCGTTTCGGCTGACGAAAATATGCGTATGAAAATAGATAAAGCCATCAATATCAATGAAGTTTGCGATGTGAATCCGTTTGGAGTAGAGGCTTTGATAGCTGCATACAACGAGGGAGAAGAATGGTTGGAAGAACTGAATCACTATTTGTTGGCGAATTATAATTACCTGAAGGTTTATTTTATGGAATATCTTCCCCAATTCCCGGTAGTAATGTTGGAAGGTACTTATCTGGTATGGGTGGATTGCAAGGTATTGGGAAAATCATCGAAAGAGATTGTAACTGCTCTATTGGAGAAGGAAAAGATTTGGGTGAATGAAGGAAGTATGTATGGAGAAGCCGGCGAAGGATTTATCCGCATCAACATAGCTTGCCCGCGACAGGTATTGACGGACGGGCTGGAACGGTTGAAGAGGGTGTCAAAACAACAGACTATACGCTGACACTATCGGAGTTTTGACACTCTCTTAGCATTAACCTAGAGGGTTGTACCTCGCCGCCTCTCTCTTGCCCACTCCATCACATTAGCCGGTGCCCGTTCCGCCAAATATTCTTTTTTCATAAAGTCCATATAAGGCGCTACGTGATCAAAGAATTGGTAATATCCTTTGCACAGATAGTTCAGTCCCGGTTCACCATCCCGACTTAGTGCAAAGCGGTTCTTAGGGCATTCCCCATGACAGGCAAATTCGTATTGACAATTAAGGCATTGTTGTGGAAGACTATTGTGCTTCATAACTCCGAAAGCCTCCTGTTCCTTGCCATACATCATTTCCACTAAAGTTTTCTGATAGATATTTCCTAACTTATACTCGGGAAAAACAAAGTGGTCACAGGAATATACATCCCCATTAAATTCCATTACCGACGCATGCCCGCAATATTTAGCCAAAGAACAAACACCCGGCTGCTGCCCTACCCAGTTGGCAAGGGTAGAATCGAATATCTGAATATAATAATTACCCACATCATTCAACACCCACTCGTCAAAGATAGCACAAAGGAAATTCCCCCATTGTTCGGGAGTTATGGAGAAAGGAGCCAATTCCCCATCCTTCTGCTTCAAAGAAGAAAGCTGCAAACCATCCGCACGATTAGACAATCGCTCTACGATAGGGGTAAACTGTATATAATGGCAATCGAGTTCATCGCGGAAGAAATGGTAGAAGTCCAAGGGATAATCCGCATTATAATCATTGACTACCGCCATTGCATTCCATTCCACTCCATGTTTTTTCAACAGATTAATGCCGCGCATCACTTTCACAAATGAGGGTTGCCCCATCCTATTCTTGCGATATTCATCATGAAATTCCTGCGGGCCGTCTATAGACACTCCTACTAGGAAGTTATTCTCACGAAAGAATTCACACCATTCGTCCGTCAACAAAGTACCGTTGGTTTGGATGCAGTTATCAATAGTCCTGCCACCGGCATATTTCTTTTGCAACTCCATTGCTTTCTTGTAAAAGGCCAGCGGACGCATCAAAGTCTCGCCACCGTGCCAAGTGAAAAGTACTTGGGGCATGGTTTGCGATTGGATATATTCTTTAATAAATTTCTCCAAGAGCTCGTCACTCATCACATGACGCGGCTGTTCTTCATATAACTTAGATTTCTCCAAATAATAGCAATAGTCGCACGCAAGGTTGCAAACGGCACCAACGGGTTTCGTCATTACATATAGCGGCTTTGCAAAAGGGGTTATGGTTGCTTCTTTCATCTGTTTTTCGTTTATGCACGGGGCGTTAGTGCCACAAAGATAAATCTATTTTCCTAATTCTCATGGCTAATGAGCTGTCTTTATTGCAAATTATAGTGGCTGTGGAGAGATTCAATAATACATATCCGGCATTTCAAAAGGAACAATAGTCTAAAGTAACTTCATCCCCTCTTGAGAGGGGGCAGGGTGTGTGTTAGAATACAACCACGAATACATACGTTGATGCTTTTCACACACCCCTACCCCTCTCAAGAGGGGATGAGAATACTTTCGGCTATGATCTTATATCAAATTCCGTTATCTTATTTCAGCAAAATACCGACTTCACCAATCGCAGTCACCGCTTTTCCGTTTATTTCAGCCGTAGGCTCCAGCTTGAAATAACGTGCCGGATACTTCTTGCCAAAACGCACGAAGTAAGGAACAGGATTGTGCATGATATTGCTAAATTCACCGCTGGCATCACACTTTGTCCAGTTCTTGCCATCGGGACTGACATAGAAATTATACTTATAAATAGTTCCGGTCAAGTCTTCCTCCTGAGTGGGTGCATAGCTGAAACCTGCCACTTCTACTTCTTTACCCATATCAACCACTAATGGGGTCAAAGCATTAGCTTTCCATACGGTTTCCTGTTTGCCGTCAATGGCTGCGGCTGCATCCATGCCTACAGTTTTCCAACCTTCTACAGATACATCACTCAAAGTTACTTTTGCACCTTTATCCACCAAGGGTTGGGCATAGAATAAACCAATATTGGTGATATTGGCATCCCCACGAGAACCTGTAATCGTTACTCTCACTTTCTCTGCATTACAGTCCGAGAGCTGGAGCAAACGCTTATAACCTACCGTAGTTCCTTCACCGGCATGATGCCATGCACCATTCGTAAATACCTCTACCGTAAAGCCTTCCACACGCTGACCCTTCGTTATATCTTCCTGAATAAGGAAAGTATTGACCAACGCATCTTTTTTCAGTTTATATTCTTTGGTAGCTCCTACTTTGGCAATCCATGCTGAATTACCTCTTTCCACTTTATTATCGGCAAAGGTAGTCTTTATATATTCAGTCAACTCCTTGATGCGTTTCACATCATTGTCATGTATCAATCCGCGCTTGTCGGGAGGGATATTCAGTAACAACACAGAGTTACAACCTATTGAACGATAATAGATATTCACCAAATTGGCAAGTGAACGGACTTGGTTATCCTGATCTGCATGATAGAACCATCCCGGACGAATGGAAACATCAACCTCGGAAGGATACCAGAATAATTCGGGAGCTTTAGCTACCAGTTCACGGCTACCAAGATCCTTTGACATGGCTTTTATACCCAACTTTGCATTCTGTGCTTCACTCTGAGGATACACTCCCGGAGTCAGTACCGTAGCACTCCATTCGGTAGCACGTCCCAGGCCACCTTCATTACCTACCCAACGCACATCATCGCCACAAACGGCAGTAACGGCTTTCGATTGGTATTTGCGAATGGTTTTCAAAATAGCATCCCAGTCATATTCCTGCTTCTTTCCGTTAGGGCCTTCTCCATTGGCACCATCAAACCATACCTCGTGCACCTCGCCATAGTTAGTGAGAAGTTCTGTGAGTTGTTCGATAAAGAATTTATTATAGGCCTCTCCTTCTCCATAGCATTCGGCATTGCGATCCCACGGAGAGAGGTAAACTCCGAATTTAATACCATATTTGTCACAGGCGTTGCGGAGTTCGCGCACTACATCGCCCTTTCCACCCTTCCAAGGGGAAGATGCTACAGAATGCTTGGTGGTCTTGGTAGGCCACAAGCAGAAACCGTCGTGATGCTTTGCGGTGATGATAGCCATTTTGAAGCCGCCTTCTTTCAAAGCGCGTACCCATTGTTCGCAATCCAGTTCGGTAGGATTGAAGATAGCAGGATCTTCCTTGCCATCTCCCCATTCGTTTCCGGTAAAGGTATTCATTCCGAAGTGGAGGAAACAGGTAAACTCCATTTGCTGCCATTCCAGTTGTTGCCGGGTGGGGACAAGGCGCGAAGCCATGTCTACTTTTTGCTCCATAGTCGCTCCTGCGGGGAAAACTACGTGTTTTTCATAATACTCTTGCGCCTGCGCTCCCAGGAAGGCACAAAGTAAGGCTGCGGTTAGAATCGTTTTTTTCATGTTCTTTTATTATAGGTTTCTCATTTTAAGGGACGAACCATAAATTCAAACGTATGTTTCTCTACAGGAACACGATATTGCGGCAATACGCCCGGACCGCAAGTGGCTGTACCTACACCCGATTGCATAGCATCCAGATGAACGGTGACAATGCCTGTCCGCTGCAATTCATTAATATGAGTAGCCTTGTCCACATTGGTATCCGTAAACGGAATGACGCTGAACTGGAATGTTTTATCTGAACGGAAAGCCAAACCTTCACCTGCCTCATCCGATAATTCCATCCAACGCACATCGGTGCGGTTTCCTGTAGCTTGCGGCTTTACATAATAATGAAACATACGTTCCGCATCTGTGTGATAAATGCCTATACGACCGGACTGGTTGCGGTCTACATAAGTTTCGTGTTCACCACGTCCCAAATAGGAAACTTTGTTATAAGCATAAGGCATTTCAAATGCCAATCCTATCCTTGCCAAAGAAGTCACCGCAGAAGTATCGGGTATGAAAGTAGCCTTTATGTTTAATGCTCCATCATTTTTCAGTGTATATATAAAAGTAGCATTCCCCAATTTTACTCCCCGTTCATTCCATAATTCCACTTCGGCTTTACCACCTTTACCAGATGCTTTGACAAAAATAGCTTTTTGAATGATATTATGCAAGCCTTCCTTCCTCCAAACTTTGCCTCCACCTATTTTTTCTCTGTTATCGTTGTCGGTTACCGGACGATAAAGGCTGAGGAGAACAGGTGATGAAAGCATTTCCTCACCTTTATATATATAGGAACGCAATGCGCCGGTAGCAGGATCTATATCTATTTTTACTTTGTCCGCCAGTCTGGTTTCCGGTGCACGATAGTTTTTGTTGGCGGGAAGCACAAACTGGTCATAGGATACTGTGTAGTCCGTTCCAATGAAAGCGGTTGCCTCATCGGGAGTCCAGTCTATGTTCAGATAGGCTTCGCGAATATCAGAAGGAAGTTTCACTGCCCCCAAAGTTACTTCGACGGTTTCGTGAGGCGCACAGTCCACTTTCTTTGTTCCTTGGGCTATTACCTTTCCATTATCACCCATTACCTGCCAATGCAAGGTATAGGCATTTAAGTTCGTAAAGTCATACCAGTTCTTTACTTGGATTGTCAGATTCTTACGGTCTGTCAATGTGGATTTAATGTACTGATAGTCCTTTTTCACTTCCAGCAGATGCGGATGGGGAATGCGGTCAGCGCTCACCAGCCCGTTACAACAGAAGTTACCAAAGCTGGGAACGTCTTTTGGACCGTAATCGCCGCCATAAGTCCAGTACCATTTGCCGTCTTTGTCTATTTCACGGAAAGACTGGTCTACCCAATCCCATATGCAGCCACCTTGAACAATGGGTTCGGTTTCAAAGACGTGCATGTATTCTTTCAATCCGCCACCACTGTTGCCCATGGCGTGCAAGTATTCGGTCATGATAAAAGGACGATATACTTTCGGTTCTGTCTGGCGGGCATAGGCAAGAAGTTCTTCCACACTGCGATACATACGGCAATAAATGTCGGTATTGTAATTTTGTTCGGCACGTTCATACTGCACGGGGCGGGTCTTTTCAACAGATTTCATCCAATCGTAAGTACGTTCAAAGTTTATGCCGTTTCCGGCTTCGTTGCCCAAAGACCAAATGACAATGGCGGGGTGATTCTTGGAACGCTCATACATGCGTTGCGTGCGATCCATGTGCGCAGGCAACCAAGTGGAATCTTTTGCCAGAGAAGCAGGACCATAACCCATACCGTGGGATTCTATATTGGCTTCGTCTATCATATAGAGTCCGTAGCGGTCGCACAACTGATACCAGTAAGGGTGCGTAGGATAATGGGAGTTGCGGACGGTGTTGATGTTATGTTGTTTCATCAGTTTGATATCTTCTTCCATCAGTTCCTTGCTCACGGTGCGTCCCAGTTGGGAATGTTCGTGGCGGTTTGTTCCTTTCACTAATACAGGTACACCGTTGATACAGAAACGGCCGTCTTTTATTTCGGAGGTACGGAATCCCACTTCGCATCCGGTGAGTTCGGTTACTTTTCCGTTGGTATCTTTTAGTTCTAAGATCAAAGTATAAAGGTTAGGATGCTCGGCACTCCATGCTTTTACATCTTTTATTCGCTGTTCTTCTATATTCAGAAAGTTACTTAAGCCACGGGATTTAATGGGTTGTTCTCCCTTCAATATTGTTTTTCCGGTTTCATCTTCCAGACGATAAGAGAATAAACTCATAGAAGCAGAAGCCCCTTCGATGGTTGCTTCCAGCCCAAAGATGCCTTCTTTATATTGGTCTTTATCAAGGGATGAAGTGACTTTATAATCAGCAATATATTGTTTGGGGGTACTATAAAGATAGACATCACGTTCAATGCCACTCAAGCGCCACATGTCCTGGCATTCCAGGTAAGAGCCTGCACTCCAACGGTACACCTCCAATGCAACAGTGTTCTCACCTTCTTGCAATTTATCGGTAATATCCCATTCGGCAGGAGTTTTAGAACCTTGGTTATATCCCAGCAACTGACCGTTTACCCAGATATAATAAAAAGAAATCACGCCTTCGCAGCAGATCACTACGCGGCGGTCTTTCCAATGGGCAGGAATGGTGAAAGTACGTTTGTATGAGCCTACTTCGTTCTCCTCATAGGGTACCAGAGGCGGATTCTTTTTAAAGTGGAATAGTTTGTCATCAAATTCATAGGTTTCGTTTACATAGATAGCTGTTCCATAGCCCTGACGTTCCCAGTTGCCGGGGACGTTGATATCTGCCCAATGTCCTGTGTAGAATTCCGGTTGATAGAAGTCTTTCGGACGGTTATCGGGGTTCTTTACCCAATGGAATTTCCATTTTCCGTTCAGGCTCATATAATAAGGAGAGGATTCATAGTCTCCGGTACGGATAGCAGATACATTTTGGTAAGGCCATACATAGGTATGGGGAGCCAGTTTGTTCAAGCCGATGGCGTATTGACTTTGCCATTCGGGTTGTTGCTGTTGTTGTGCCAGTACAGGCAGTGCCAAGAGGGTTGCCAGGAGGTATAACAAAGTTTTCTTCATAATGTATAGTTAATAATTATAGTTTCATGGTTTATATATTAGCAATGTTTTTCACCCACCGTAGGGGCAGGGTTTGCCTGCCCGAACCAGCGGTCACGACCTTGGGAGTAATGCATAAAGTGAATCGTTTTCGGGCGGGCAAACCCCGCCCCTACCAGTTTTCTATTTACTCAATGATTACTTCATCAAAGAAAATTCTCGCCTCCTGTCCGGGACGCACATGAGTTACAGGACACTCTCCTGCCCCTTTAGCAATCACCCGCACATAGCGTGCCGTCTCATTTTTCAAATCGAACTGCACATCTTCTATGAAAGTCCCTTCGCGGAAGATCTCCTGATTGGTAAACTGTTTATCAGCTACCGGATGGTATTCTTTATTATCATTAGAGAGCCAGATTTCAATATCAGCCGGCTTATGCACAGCCATACCATAGTTTGTGATGCATCCCAATGACAAATTGCAAAGAGGTTCCTTCTTCTGTAAATCAATAGTAAAAGTTACCGAATCACTACTTTCCCAAGAGCACCATTCAAAATCTGTTTGCTTAAGGCTACCACGCACTCCATTCACCAATACTTTCTCAGCTTGCTTGTTGCCAAGTATCGGTTTGGCAGTCGCCTTATTCCAGCTAATAGGGAGCGTTAATGTCTTTCCCATCTGCTGCCCGTTTCTAAAAGTCGCAGCCTTAATGGTTTGCGCTTTCGTTACCATCAACTTATTCTTATAAAGCGAAGATTGTGCATTCGGCTCACTGCCATCCATCGTATAGCGAACTTCCACATCCGGACGCTCACAATCCAGTGCCACCTGCAACTGTCCATTCACAGGAGTTACCGTTTGCTGAATGTTATACATGGAACGGGCAAATACAATCCCCTTCTCCGCCAAGTGCTCATTGTATTTATCCATTGCCACCAGATATTTCTTCCAATCCTTACGTTCCGGCTGCGTCCACGCCACCTCCGCCAAGGCTGCCAATCGGGGGAAAATAAGATAATCCACATCTGCAGGGTTATTGCAGAACTCCGTCCATAGGGAGGCTTGTATCCCCATCAGCAAAGAACTTATTTTCGGTGTCCATTCCTTCGGTATGGGTTCATAATTATAAAGATCCTTCATGATATTGTTACCAAAGTAAGTCAGAGGTTCAAACCATTGAGGACCTTGATAACGAATGAGATACATCACACGGGCAGGTGTCATAATGAAGCGATGTCCTTGTTCTGCCGCTTTCAAGGCAGCCTGTCCCATGCCTCTCCATCCCAAAATGATGGCATCTTTCGGAATATCGGTATTTGTCAGTTCATCCCAGCCAATGACTTCTCGTCCTTTCTGTTGTACATATTTACTCATGCGAGCCATAAAGTAACCCTGCAAGGCTTCTTCATCTGCCAGCCCTTCCTGCTTCATGCGCGCCTGGCAAAGCGGACATTCTTTCCAATGAGTTTTTCGTGCCTCATCTCCACCCAGATTTATATATTTAGAAGGAAACAGGTCCACTACTTCATCTATTATATTTTGAAGGAAAGTAAACACACTGTCATTGCCTGCACAGTAGATAATGTCGCCATGACCTCCACCCAGTCCCGGCAATACACCGATAAACTTATCTACCACCGGGCACGCCAGTAGCGGATAGGCCGACAATGCCGCATTGCTATGTGCCGGCATCTCAATTTCAGGTATTACTTCAATCTGACGTTGGGCGGCATAAGCCACGATTTCACGAATATCATCCTGTGTATAAAATCCTTTTTCTACAGTAGGTTCTCCCTGGCGGGGGTTGCGACGTTCGGGGAATGACTTTCCGGGACGTTCTACACGGCGCGAAGCCTGTTCTGTCAGCAACGGGTATTGCTTGATTTCAATGCGCCAGCCGTTATCATCGCACAAGTGCAAATGCAACTTATTCACTTTCAGCATGCCCATGCAATCTATAATGCGGAGCAGATTTTCTTTTGGAGTAAAGAACCGCGCCACATCTACCAGCAAACCGCGGTATCCAAAGCGAGGTTCGTCAGTGATAGTCACTGCCGGAACAGTCCATTCTACCATTTTTCCCGTAGGGGCGGAATATTTTCCGCCCGAATCCATACTCTCAATAGAAGCAGGCAGCAACTGGCGAATCGTCTGTAAGGCATAAAAGAAGCCTTTTCCATCTGAAGCCTTTATAGTGATACGTTTCGGAGTTATTTCCAAATGATAGGCTTCACTTTTCAGGGAAGTATCAGTAAGGAAACATACTTTTCCTTTCCTCTCCCCTATCTTCACACGAGGTGTGAAACCGGCAGCATGGGTAAACAGGTCAGAGAAGCAGCATGCAATTTCTGCCTGTTCGTCATTCTCCACCGCAAAATCTGTTTTTCCGGAGAAGGTGAAGTTACCCGTACCCGGAGTAATACTTTCCGGGCAGGGAACGATTGATATAGGTTGGGTTAGGTTGTCAGCAAACGAGTTTATGGTCGATAATAATGACCATAACAGGATTAAGCAGGTGTATTTCATGATTTATTTTTCTTATTGTTAACCGTAGGGGCGGATTGAATCCGCCCGATAACACTCCAAAAGATATACTCGTAAATGTATTCGGGCAGATTCAATCTGCCCCTACGGCTAAATGGGAACCAATACCTTTTTATTTATTTTCTTATTCTTTGTCTCTATCCGGCGAGAAGCGCACAGGATCATTGTACTGTTCCTGCAATTTCAGCAATTCAGCCTTTAGTTCTTCTACTACCGGTTCATATTCTTTCTGTCCATAGAGGTTATGCATTTCAGTGGGATCTGCCTGTAAATCATACAGTTCCCATTCATCAATGTCATTATAGAAATGGATCAGTTTATAGCGGTCGGTACGCACGCCATAATGACGTTTTACCATATGCTCTGCCGGATATTCATAGAAATGATAATACAAAGACTTGCGCCAATCAGCGGGATGCTCGCCTTTCAACAATGGAAGCAATGAGACTCCTTGAATATCTTCGGGGACAGGAGCACCTGCCAATTCCAGGAAAGTCGGAGCATAGTCTATATTCTGCACCATCTCGGTAATGTCTCCCTTACGGTCGAAACCTTTCGGCAGACGCATAATAAGCGGAGTATGCATAGATTCTTCATACATGAAACGCTTGTCAAACCATCCGTGTTCGCCCATGTAGAAACCTTGATCGGAAGTATAAACAACTAATGTATTGTCCAACATTCCCTTTTCTTTCAGGTAATCAAGTACACGGCCTACATTATCGTCCAATGATTTCACCGTCTTCATATAGTCACGCATATAGCGCTGGAACTTCCAGTTTGCCAAGTCCTTGCCTTGCGGATTCGTCTTGTAGAAATCATCAATGATAGGACCATAGAACTTATCCCATGCAGCGCGTTGACCTTCATCCATGCGCCCGATGTATTTCTCATACAGAGATTTCAGACGGGAATTCTTGTCAGGACGCAACATTTTGAGGTCGTAAATCATATCCATATCTTTCACAATACTCATTTCCTGAGCTGCGGCAGCAGGACGTCCTTCATAATCATCAAAGAAATTATCGGGCAATGGGAAAGTCTTGTCCTCATACAATGACAGGTTGCAAGTATCTGCCAACCAGTTGCGGTGAATGGCCTTGTGGTGAATCAGGATGCAGAATGGTTTTTCCTTATCGCGTTTGTTTTCCATCCAGTCGATGGCGTCATCGGTTATCAGATTGGTGACATATCCGTGCTTTTGAATCGTATCATTGTCTTGCGTAATAAAGTCCGGATTGTAATAATCACCTTGTCCGGGTACAATCTGCCAGTAGTCGAAACCTGTAGGAAGGCTTTCCAGATGCCATTTACCGATCAGCGCTGTCTGGTAGCCCGCCTGTTGCAACAATTTGGGGAAAGTTTGCTGCGAACCATCGAATACGCAAGTAGTATTATCAAAGAATTTATTGGCACAACTGTGCTTGCCTGTAATCATGCAGGCACGGCTGGGGCCGCTTAATGAATTTGCCACAAAGCTGTTGGTAAAACGAACTCCATCATTGGCAATGCGGTCAAGATTCGGTGTTTCCATATACCGTTTGTCATAGCAACTCATCATTTGTGCTGTATGGTCGTCGGTCATGATATATACAATATTGTAGGGTTTGTGCTCCTCTGTTTTCTTTTGCGAAGCGCATGAGGTCAAAGATGCCACGGCTGTAACACCTGTCAGTGAATAAAGCAATCCTGATTGTAAGTTATTCATATACATAAATTTAAATAAGCAAAGATTTTGATATGGGCAAAGATACAAGTTCTTCTTTTTTTCGATGTCCAAGAATCACTATTTTATATCCAAGAATGTCCAAGAACAGGGTTATGATGAAAAAAACCGGATGCAAAGCGCAGGTGCGCCCTGCATCCGGAAAATTCAATTAAACCTATTGAACTAAACTTTTTTATTCCCTGTTGGATTAATAACCGAAATTATTATCGGCATCTGTTATTGCAGAATTAGTATTCAATTCCTTCTGGCAAATAGGCAATAACAAATTCTTCTTCAAAAAGTCATCTGTCAATACACCATTGTCACCAAAACGACGTTCTGAGAAGTTTACTTTTCCTTCGCCCAACTCATATACCTTCTGAGTAATGCTATGATTGTTGTTCACTTCCAGCAAATGCTTGAACAGATCATAACGGGTACCCCAGATACGGGCGCGCTGATATTGTCCATGTTCGCCGCAAGTCTCAAACAAACGTTCAAAATAGATCTTTTCGCGAACTTCATCCTTACCGAGTCCTGTAGTCCAGTCGGCAGGCTGAGTAGCACCGGCTATAGACTGACGGGCACGCTTCAACACCTCATTTACCAATGAAATGGCTTTATCCGTATTTCCTGTTTCATTATACACGTCTGCCATATCCAGCAGCATTTCTGCATAACGGTAAACAATCACATTCTTATGTGCATTCTGTCCCACCTGTGCCGGATCATAGAATTTCTTGATGATAGGCCAGTGAGTCTGATAAGCATTCAGCTTAGACTTGTTGGCAAAGTTATCAATTACGCGCTTTCCGTTTGCAATATCTCCTGAGTTCAGTTCGTCATAGCTGGGATTCGTCGGATCTGAAACCTGGTCATAAGGAATACAGTCTTCCGCCTGTACTTTCTGAGTCTTTCCCGTACCATCATTCAGTTCCAGCAACTCATCCGTTGCATACGAGAAATACGGATAACAGTAAGCACTGTCATTGGCTGTCAATCTTTCTTTGAAAATCTGCTTTTTAGGTGCTCCATTCTGATATTTACGCCACTTGCGGAAGAATGTACCTTCTATGCGAGGGTCGCCCGGATAAGTTCCACGGAATTTATCATAGAATGATTTGGTAATCGTAGTACGCGCCCATGACACACCCACACCAGAATCTCTAGGTGAGAATACCCAGTGCAAGCGGCTCTTGTTATAATCCGAAGTAGTAGTATAGTTTAACTGGAAGATTGACTCCTTGCTATTATTTACATTATCTGCAAACAAATCCTGGAATTTACCTTCAAGGGCAAACTTTCCATATACAGCATCAAAACATTCCTTTGCTTTCTGCCAAGCCGAATCGTCTCCCTGGCAAGCCATAGTGTGGTACAGTTTACCCAAGAATGCCTTGGCAGCCCATTTAGAACCATATCCGTCGGTCACTGTGGCAGGCAGGTCATTGAAAGCATCCGTCCAGTCGGATTCACACTGCGCAAAGATTTCCGCTTTCGGAGTACGGGGCAAATCTACAGCACCGATAGCCGATACAGTGGTTTTAAAAGGCACATCTCCCCACAAAGTAGCCAAATTATAATAAGCCAATGCACGCAAGAACTTAGCTTGTGCAGCCATCGTCACTTTCACATCATTGTCCAGCGGACTGTCGGCCACATTGGCAATGAATGAGTTCGTTTCATTCACCACCTGATACAATCCCTGCCAAACGCCCTGGTTCAAATCATCCGACAGACGTGCACGCAACGAAGTATAATCATCCTGATAACTGCCATTCGTCTGAAACCATCCGAAACCGGAGCCACCTATTGTCAACTCAGCATAGAAATGACCATATACATTATGGGTAGTCATATAGCCATAGCATCCGTCCAATGCCATCTTTGCGTTAGCTTCATTGCTAAACTGCACTGTATTGTCCATTGAATACTTCGGTTCTTCATCCAAGCAAGAAGACAGCAAAGATATTCCGAGGACTAAAGTTATATATTTTAATGTTTTCATAATTATCGACTTTACCTTTTAGAAATTAACATTGATACCAAAAATAAATGAGCGCATATTGGGGAAAGAACTCATGTCAATACCCGGACGCAGACCATCAAAAGCAAAGCTGTTTACCTCCGGATCATATCCACTGTAATCTGTTATCACAAAAGCATTCTTTACTGATGCAAACAGGCTGGTGGTGCGGAAACCAATCTTCTTCATCCATTTATCGGGCAAAACATAATTCAATGTAATATCAGAGCAACGTAGGTAACTTGCATTCTCAATATAACGATCCATCACTACGTCCGGCATCTTGTAAGTGGAACGAGGATAAAGATTGGAAGGATTTTCGGCAGTCCAAATCTGGTCGTAAACCTTCTGATACAAATTAGCAGTCTGTCTGCTCGGTGTCTGTTCATATCTGATATTGGTATTCAGTACATCGTAACCCGATACGCCGGTGAAAGCAGCCGACAGGGAAAGACCTTTATAAGACAATCTGGTCTGGAAGCCATAATTAACCGGACGGTTCGGATCGCCGATAATCGTTTTATCCGCTTCATTTATAATACCATCGTGGTTCTGGTCTACAAACTTAATATCACCTGCCTGAGGAACACCGCCATTAATATCCTTAGTAATCTTGTATGAACCGTCGGTTAAGTCAGATTCCTGTACGATACCGTCTGTTTGGTAACCATAGAACAATCCAGGAGCTTTTCCTTCAAGGAAAATATTAGCAACGCCGAAGTGGCTACCCAGTGTATTGCCCAAATATCCACGACCGGATACTTGATCACTGAATGTGCTTTCGGGAAGTCCCAGTTCTGTAATCTTTGTCTGGTTATAGCCAATGTTTCCGCCCAGGCTCCACTGGAAATTCTTATTGTCAATGATAGTGCCATTCAAAGAGAATTCCACACCTTTATTGGTCAGTGAACCTTGATTCATGGTCACGGAAGCAAATCCGCTGGACAATGGCAGATCTCGGTTTATCAACAAGTTTGAAGTCTTCTTGGTATAAAGTTCAAAAGATCCCGTTACACGCTGATTCAATACTCCGAAGTCAAAACCGGCATTCCATGAAGCTGTGCGTTCCCATTTCAATCCGTCATTCTGCAATTTAGATACTACGGCAGCCAATTCTTTTTCACCGTTGGCAGTAGCATAATCCATCAGGCGTGAATAATCAGAGAAAGTAGAATAAGGTGAAATACTCTGGCTACCTGTCTCACCGTAGCTCACACGCAGCTTTAACTGGCTCAACCAATTCACGTCTTTCATAAATTCTTCCTGCTCCATACGCCATGCCACAGAAGCGGAAGGGAAATAAGCATAACGCTTGCCCGATTTGAACTTGCTGGAACCATCAACACGCAAAGATGCCGTCAACAAATACTTTTCATAGAAGTTCAAGTTCACGCGACCCAGATATGAAAGCAACTGATAGTCTTTCTGCACAGGCTGTTTATAGTCCTTCTGACCTGCCATGTGAAGACCGTCCACTCCAAAATCAAAGTTAGTGAAGTTGGTAGCATAGATATTCTTGGTCAAATCCTTGTAAGCATCATAAGTCACACCCAAGGTAGCGTCCAGTATTGCAATCTTGCCCAAATTGGTATTCAGGTTGAATACATTCTCAATGTTATAGTTGCTTCTGTTCCAATCCGTCAAAGCCAATACTCCCTGTTCATTTTTACCTTTGAACAAAGACATACCATACCAACGTCCACGGTCATTCAGCATAATATTACCACCGGTACGCAAATTGTATCTCAAGAATTTAGTAATCTTCCATCCCAAGTCCAAAGAACCTCTGAAAGTCTTATCGTGAGCCAAATCGGTATAATCCTTCAACCATGCATCAACATCTGTATTTTCAGCTTCCTGCAAAGTAGGATCGGAAGCAGGCTTACGGAAAGGCTGGGTATCAATGGCAGTACGTGCAGCCGATCCTGTAGGACCACCTTTGGTATCACCGCCACCCATCATGTTATTCTCTTTCAATGAGCCACTCAGATTGATAGCCAGGGTCACCGCCTTTGATAAATCCACATTAATATTTCCACGGAAATCGCCTTGTTTGATACCTGTCTGGCGGGCAATACCCTGAATATCCTTGAAACCTGCCGAGAAATAATAACGCATTCCATTGGCGCCTCCGCTTACGGATGCCGAATAGTTTTGAGAGAATGCAGAGCGATAAAGTTCTTTCTGCCAGTTAGTATAAACAGGCAATGTGTAAGTGCTGGGATCGCTGGGATCATAGGCAGATACCTTATCATTGGTTACATAGCGCACCTCATTGCCTTCAAAATGATACAAACGGGAAGATTCTTCCACCTGAGAGTTTTTATACATACCGAATGAAGGCAAATCCATCATCTTATGCAGATTGGCTGCATCGGCAATGGTAAAGTTGGCACTGACATTTATTCTTGCCTTTCCCTCCTTACCTTTCTTTGTAGTAATCAGGATAACGCCATTGGCACCGCGCGAACCATAAATAGCTGTTGCCGAAGCATCTTTCAATACGGTAATATCCTCAATATCGGCGGGATTCAATGAGCTCAACGGATCTTGTGCTATCTGGAAGTCACCACTACCTATGGCAGATTCGGCAAACTCACCTGTAGAGGCTTGCGGAACATTATCAATGACATATAATGGCTGGTTATCTCCACGCAATGAATTGGCACCACGAATAGTGATAGAATTTGCAGCACCCGGAGTAGATGAAGAAACACTCATACTAAGACCTGCCACTTTACCTTGCAACAATCCGTCTACCGAAATGGCTTTTGCAGCATCATTGGCATCAGGGCGCACAGAAGCGATAGCACCGGTCAAGTCTCCCTTGCGGGCTGTACCATAAGCCACCACCACTACTTCATCCAAAGTCTGGGTATCATCTTTCAGTTGAACATTCAATACTTTCTTTCCCCCCACCGTGATTTCCTGAGTCACGTAACCGATAAAAGAGAAAACCAAAGTTGATTTAGAGCCGGGAACTTCGATTGAATAATTACCATCAAAATCAGTGATTGTTCCTGTAGCCGTACCTTTCACTTGTACATTTACACCGGGCATGCCTTCGTTAGTAGAGTCTGTAACCTTACCTGTTACTGTAATCTGCTGGGCAAATGCATCCGGAATTGCCATCATGCAGAGGAGGCATGCTAGAAAAACTTTAAATAGGTTCTTCTTCATAGAATTAAATTTAAATTAGTGAATTACTATAGTTAACGTTATTTTTGTCTGTGCAAATGTAGAGGGAAATGAATGCCGGAGAGGTACAATAATCACTATTTCTAAGTCCAAAATTAGCTAAAATGCCCCATTTCAACGAAGAATAGACAATATTGGAGAAGGTGATAGCCAAAACCGGAACCTGCCACCACCTGCTTTAAAATAAATAGAGCATAAATAGTATGCGAAAGGAGAAAAGATATATCTTTGTACCCCAAGAGGATGAGTTAACGGTTTAGCAAGAAAGAGGTGCAGTCGCCTCATGAACTCAGGTTCTTTTCATTTTTGGTTAATTTGCCTGCGGCAGAATCAACCAAAAGTAAACACTCATCCTCTTTTTTATTTTTATTCCGGGACGCGTATGAATGCAATACTCTATATCATTATTATATTTACAGGCTGGCTGGTCTACAGAATAATCAGTTCCAGCAGGAAAGAAGAAGGATATAAAAGGTGGAAAGCCGGAATATACTCGGCAGATGGTTCTTCACAAAAAAAGAAGGAAAGCAAAGACACATCCTCCAAATGGATTCTCAAGTCACCCCCTGTTGTGCACTCCGGTTCCAACCGCTTCAAGCCGGAAACAATAGTTTGGTGCGCTAACTTGCTATCCACCACAGAAAAGGATCTCAGGAAAATACTGGATTATGTTTCTGCGCAATATAGCTCATTCTCATTACGCAAAAGAAGCGGAGGAGTTCGCAGTATCTTTGCTCCCAGCCCATTGTTGCGGGGAGTGCAGCAAGTAATTTATCATCGCATTTTAATGCCTGTCCCTATTCATCCCGCAGCTATGGGATTCCGGGAAGGTGTATCCATTTCCCAAAATGCCCGTCCCCATCTGGGAAAGAAGAATGTGCTGAAAGTGGATCTACATGATTTTTTCCCTTCCATACGCTCGCGCAAGGTGATAGCGGTTTTTGAAGAAATAGGATACCCGCACCCTGTAGCCAGAGTGCTTACCGAACTTTGTTGCCTGAAAAGGAAGCTGCCGCAAGGCGCACCCACCAGTCCGGCACTGAGCAATATCATTGCCCGGTCTTTGGACAAGAAGATGGCAGCATTGGCATATAATTATGGATTAACGTACACACGATATGCTGACGACCTGACTTTCTCCGGCGACAATTTACCGAAAGATATGCTACTGCCCTTGATCCAACGCATCGTGGAAGAAGAAGGATATACACTGAACCGGAAGAAAACCCGCTTCCTGACGGAACACAAACGGAAAATCGTGACAGGAGTATCTATCAGTTCGGGCAAGAAGTTGACCATTCCCAAAGTGAAGAAAAGGGAAATCCGCAAGAATGTGCATTTCGTGCTTACCAAAGGAGTGAAAGAGCATCAGGCACGCATCGGTTCCAAAGATCCGGTGTATGTAAAGCGATTACTGGGGCAACTGGCTTATTGGCATTCCATAGAGCCGGATAACCGGTATGTAACCAAAGCGATGGAAGCGTTAAGAGCCTTATAGGGAGAAGAATTAGCCAACGTTCCACCTGGTTTCTTTCCGATCCCAGGTAGAGCGTAAACTGATTATAAAGAATGTTTCTTACGATATGCCATAGGAGTCATCCCTACAATCCTATAAAATGTAGCATAGAAAGACTGGCGATTGGCAAAGCCAACCATAGTGCTGATATCTTCTATGTTTTTATCCTGATAACGCTTGTCTGTCAAAAGGTGCAAAGCATCTTTTATGCGGTATTCATTAATCAAGCAGGAATAGTTCTGACCAAAACGAGAATTTACTACAGCCGACAAATAGCGGGTATTTGTCTTTAGTTCTTCGGCAAGATCCTTAGCCGAGTAATTAGGGTCTTTATACTTTTTCTGTACGACAATAATGTTCAGTATCTTATCATACAATTCATCCGCCAACTCTGCTCTGATTAGTGTTCTATAAGCGGGGTTCTTTTCTTTTTTCTCCCTAATGTTATAGGGGCGCTTTTCAGGCGCTTCTTCTTTCATTTCTGACATAATAGTATATTAATTAATAGTGAATAATCCGCATTCAAGATTCAAGGCAAAGGTATAAAAAGGAGGCACCTACCACAGGCTCGTCGCCTCCTAAGCAGTTGCAAAGATACTAATAAGTCACAGAATGCAACAATTCAAGTTAGTATATTTTAATTAAATTGGTAAAATAGTTTAGAATACAAGAATTGTGCGGAAAGGGGGTGAAAATGAATAACATTGCCATCCACCGTAGGGGCAGATTGAATCTGCCCGATAACAT
>OGIU01000039.1_pt1 | contig 94462 bp, 74 predicted proteins | sample 1571791 | NCBI WGS metagenome assembly OGIU01 (sample SAMEA2582104, study PRJEB24529) | metagenome | biome: Human gut stool | place: China | collected 2011
CATGGGATTTAGGTATGTATATGTCTGGATTCTTCCCATGTATGATGTTCGGTGTTCCGGGTGCAGCTCTTGCTATGATTCAGACGGCTAAGAGTAATAAGAAGAAAGTTGCAATCGGTCTGGTTGCCTCCGCAGCTGTCTGTGCATTTGTCTGTGGTGTTACAGAGCCATTTGAGTTTGGGTTCATGTTCCTTGCACCGGCACTTTATGTTGTATACGCATTATTATATGGTATCTTCACAGTGATCACGGTATTAGTTGGATTTAGAGCAGGTTTTAGTTTCTCTGCTGGAGCAACAGACCTTCTTTTCTCTGCAACCCTTCCGGCAGCGAAGAATACCTGGATGATCATTCCACTTGGTATTGCAGCATTTATTGTATTTTATGTTGTATTCCGTTTCGCTATCACAAAGTTTGATCTGAAAACTCCTGGTAGAGAAGACGATGATGTGGAAGCAGAGAAAAATGTCGACCTTGGGAGCAGTGATTATACAACTGTAGCGGCAGCAATTTTAGAAGGCGTTGGTGGTGCAGCAAATATTAAAAGTATTGATAACTGTATTACAAGACTTCGGCTTGAAGTAAAAGACAGTTCTTTAGTAGATGAGAAGAAAATCAAATCAGCAGGGGCTGCTGGTGTTATCAGACCAAGTAAAACAGCTGTTCAGGTTGTCATTGGAACAAAAGTCCAGTTCGTAGCTGATGAGTTCAAAAAATTATGTAGATAATCAAAAACATACTATTTGTGAAATGAAATCATATTGAAGAAAAAATAATCCCTTTTTTGACAGAGGCGGTTCCAGTTGGAATCGCTTCTTTGTCATCTATGCGATCCTTAATGAAAATATAAAGTTTCACAGTCCACATGTTTAACATAATGGAAAATAATTTATTGTTTACAAAGAAAAACGATAATGATAGAATAACCATGATATATTGCGAAAAAAATCAGAAAGGGGGAAGAAGTGAACACAGATGGCTGGTTTATGGCAGATGGTATTCAGACAGCTTCAACCCCGGAAAAAGCGGATGGTGCCGCAGAATGTACGACTTTTGAACCGGAATAAGCCGGAAGAGAGTGGACAGATGCACACGCAGGAACAGGAAAGGACACAAAAGGACGTGGAAAATGAAGATTTACTGATCAATCAGATCGATGAGTTTCGCGAGAAAGCAAAACAGCTTCAGGTGCTTTTAGAGGCAAAGGAGAGCAAGGCAGCGGAACTGCAGTCACTTGTGGATGAGAGAGCCGGCAAAGCACAGGAGTTAGAACATATTTTAACAGAACGTCAGGAAGAGGCGGACAAGATCGTTACTGAGTTTGGAAGAAAGGTAGATGCGCTTGCGGATAAAGTGACGACGAAAATGGCTGAGATTGAGGCAGGTCTTAGCGGACAGGTGGCTGATATCCGAAAGACCAGTGAAGAACAGATTGCCTTAAATCGCAGGATGAATGAGGAACAGACAGCTTCTAACCGGAAATTAAATGAAGAACAGATCGCGGCGAACAAGCAGTTCTTAGAGGAACAGGCGATTGCAAATAAGAAGCTCAGCGAGGGACAGATTGCGGAGGTCAAAGAACTGTTAGAGAATGCAACGTCACAGTTGGAGTCCATTAAGACGGATCTTTCTGAAAAAGTACACACGGAAAATGTCAAATGTTATCGCAACATACAGGATCTGTTCAATGAGTTTGATTCCAAGATCGAAAAAATGGACGAGATGGAGGGTGGTGTGGACTCTGTCAAAGGTTATGTGAAGCTGTTGTCCTGGTTTTCAATCTTAAATTTTGTAGTATTGATTATTTTTATTTTATACTCTATGGGAGTATTTCACTTTTAATGGTATACAACATGACGCCGGCATTGCCAGCGTCTGTTTCTTTCTTTTTTAAAATAAGAAAAGTGAATTTTGCAGCAATCTATATAATAGCTGCTAATTTTTAGGTAAAGAGAGGAATTTCATGAGCGCAGAAAAGAGAAAAGTTTGGGTTGTAGGGCACAAAAATCCTGATACGGATTCTATTTGTGCAGCTCTCTCTTATGCATATTTAAAAAATCAGACAGAAAACGATAAAACCTATGTGGCAAAACGTGCCGGAGCAGTAAATGCGGAGACACATTATGTGCTGGATTATTTTGGAGCACAGGAGCCGGAGTTAGTCACCTATGCGGGAACACAGATTAAGGATATTAATTACAGAAGAACGGCAGGAGTAAGCAGCCAGATTTCCCTGAAACGTGCATGGGAGACAATGAAAAAATTAGAGGTTGTAACACTTCCGGTAACCAATCAGTTTGGAAAACTCGAAGGAATCATTGTTACGAAGGATATTGCAACGTCTTACATGGACGTTTTTGATAATCATGTGTTATCCCAGGCACGAACACAGTATAAAAATATTGCCGCAACATTAGATGGAACGATTATTGTAGGGAATGAACATGCCTATTTTGTAAGGGGAAAGGTAGTGGTAGCTACTTCAAATCCGGAATATATGGCAGACTATATCGAGGATGATGATATGGTAATCTTAGGTGACCGGGAAGAGGCGCAGAAGCAGGCAATCGAGTCAAATGCGAGCTGTCTGATCATCGGTGGAGGAATCGAAGTCGGCGAGGACGTGCGCACTTTGGCAGAAAAACATGACTGCATCATTATTACGACACCGTTTGATACTTTTTCTGTGGCGCGTCTTATTAATCAGAGTATGCCGATCAAACAGTTTATGACACAGAAAAATATCATCACATTCGGAATCGAGGATTATGTGGACGAAGTGCGGGAGACAATGTCAAAGATCAGACATCGTGACTTCCCGATTTTGAATGAAAATGGTAATTATGCCGGAATGGTTTCACGCCGTAATTTGATGAATATGCAGAAAAAACAGGTAATTCTTGTTGATCATAATGAGAAAGCACAGGCGGTAGATGGAATTGATGAGGCAGAGATATTAGAGATCATTGATCATCACCGTCTTGGCAGTCTTGAGACAGTTTCGCCCGTTTATTTTAGAAACCAGCCGCTTGGATGTACATCTACGATCATTTATCAGATGTATCAGGAAAAGAGTGTGGATGTGCCGAAACAGATCGCAGGTCTTTTATTGTCTGCAATTATTTCCGATACGCTGATGTTCCGTTCACCGACATGTACTCCGTTAGATAAATCAGTTGCGGAGGCTCTTGCAGTGATCGCGGAAGTGGATATTGAGACTTATGCGAAAAATATGTTCCAGGCGGGCAGTAATTTCAGTGGGAAAACGACAGAAGAGATTTTTTATCAGGATTTCAAAATTTTCCATACCGATGACTGTGATTTTGGCGTAGCGCAGATCAGTGCCATGAGCCGGGAAGAGTTAGACAAAGTAGCAGAGCAGATCCGTCCGTTTATGGTGCAGGTGCTTGCAGAAAAGAAGATCGATATGGTCTATGTTATGCTGACAGATATCTTAGAGGAATCTTCAAAGATTATTTTTGACGGGGAAAATGCAGGCAAAATTTTAGGAGCTGCGTTCCGCAAAGAAGAACGCAGTGAGGGCATTTTATTAGAGGGAATCGTTTCAAGAAAGAAACAGTTCATACCGACGCTCATGAATGAGATGGCAGAGCGCCAGTAAGATGCAAACGCTGTTGTTCATACAATAAGTGTGAGAAAAAGTTAGATGCTAGGATTTCAGGTTTTGGAGAGACTCGCGTGGGGCCTCTCCAAAACTTTTTTTGTATGCGCGCGAAAAGGTCGAATAATTCTTAAAACCGCATGCATAGCAGACCTCGGTGATCGGTGCCCCTTCCGCAATCAGATCCTTTGCGAGAAGCAGTCTTTTGGTCGAGAGATAATTGCCGATCGTGTAGCCGGTCTGCTCTTTGAATGTGTGCATCAGATAAGAGCGGCTTAGGAAAAAATGCGCAGACAAAGTATCAATGGAGATGTCTTCCGTCAGATGTTCGCCAAGATAATTTAACACAGCGATAATTTTTTCGTCGGAGGCAGAATCATTGATAAATTCAATGCCATCATGCATGGCGGCACGGTTTAACTGTATCATAAATTCCAAAAATAAAATTTCCTGATGCAGGGAAGCTGCAAAATCTTTATCGTTTTTAGCATGGTCAAGTGACTGTATCGCTGTCTTTAACTTTGCAGCACGCGAGCCGTGAAAACGCAGAACGTGGGACTGCTCAGCAGCAGCCTGTTTCAGACAATGTGAAAGATCACAGTCCGGCTCCTTGTATTTTTTCAAAAAGTCCGGCGAAACATAGATGATAATACGCTCATAAGGAGACTCCGACTGGATGATCGGCCGGTGCACCTCCCCCGCGTGAACCAGCACGATATCATTCGGGGCAAGCTGGTAAGAACGTCCCTCAATACAATAAGTGATATCACCATTCAACAGGATCAGGATCTTGTGAAAATCGTGATAGTGATAGGAAAACTCCTTTTTATTCTGATCTTTCAAGTGAAATAATTTAAAACTCGATGTCAGATAACCGACTTTTTTATATTCCGGCATATAGGCACTCCTTCCGAATTAGATGAATAAAATGCTGTCAGGAAAAACAAACTGCCATTCAGGGAACTTTAATCCACCTTTTCCCCTGACATCCATTCAACCCTAACATAAAAAAGCACAATTTGCAATATACACAGCACTGGACGAGTATATATTTTAAAAAGTGTTTTATATAATAGAAACATATGAAAGAGACCAGTTACAGGAAATAAATGTTTTATAAACTTGAAATAATAAGATAGAAAAGAAGGAGAACGGCATGAAGAATTTCAGCAATTACAACGATTACAGTACAAAAGAAGAGTTACATTTTGAATCAAAAGCAGTACACGGAGCACTTGGTACGGAGCCGCTTACCGGAGCCGTCAGCATGCCGATCTTTCAGACGGCAACTTTCCGTCATCCGGAACTTGGGGAATCCACAGGATTTGCGTACAGTCGTCTTGAGAATCCGACCAGACAGGAATTAGAGCGTACCATGGCAATCTTAGAGGGTGGGATCAAAGGATTTGCATTTTCCAGCGGACAGGCAGCTAATATGGCAGTATTTTCCCTGTTAAATCCGGGAGATCATGTGATCTTATCTGACGATATTTATGGTGGAACATTCCGTATCATCGGCGATGTTTTTGGAAAATACGGAATCGAGCACACTTATGTGGATATGTCGGAACTTGATGAGGTAAAGGCAGCAATCCGCCCGAATACAAAGATGTTCTTCATTGAGACACCAACCAACCCGATGATGAAAGTGGCAGATATCCATGCACTTTCTGAGATCGCAAAGGGTATCGGAGCACTTACGGTTGTAGATAATACGTTTTTGACACCGTATTTCCAGAAACCGTTACAGCTTGGAGCAGATATCGTAACACACAGTTCCACGAAATATTTAGGAGGACACAATGATACGATTTCCGGTATCGTAGTTGTAAAGGATAACGAGGAGATCGCAGAAAAGATCCATGTTCACATTAAATCCCATGGCAGTCAGCTTGCACCGCTTGACAGCTGGCTGATCTTAAGAGGAATCAAGACTCTGGCAGTTCGTATGGACAGACATAATGAAAATGCAAAGAAAGTTGCGGAGTGGCTCAGAACACAGCCGAAAGTACAGAAAGTATATTATGTGGGATTTGAGGATCACAAGGATTATGCAGTGACCAAAAAACAGACGACGGGTTTTGGCGGAATGATTTCATTTACCGTTGACAGCTTTGAAACAGTAAAGAAAATCTTAAAGGGTGTTGATATGATCATGTTTGCAGAGAGCCTTGGCGGAACAGAGACACTGATCACTTATCCGACCACGCAGACACATGAAGATACACCACTTGATATCAAGGAAAAACTTGGCATCACAGATTGTTTCCTTCGTATGTCAGTCGGAATCGAGAATGCAGATGATATCATCGCAGATCTTGACCGTGCAATGAATGCGTAAAAACGCAGCGCAGAAATGAGGATTACCATGAAATTTACAAAAATGCAGGCATTTGGAAATGATTATGTATATATTGATGCCATTCATCAGAATATTACAAATTTACCGGAGCTGGCACGTTTTGTCAGTGACAGACATTTTGCAATCGGATCGGACGGTATGGTTTTAATCTGTCCGTCTGATAAGGGAGATTTCCGGATGCGGATGTTTAACCCGGACGGTTCAGAAGGCGAAATGTGTGGCAACGCACTTCGTTCTGTCGGGAAATATGTCTATGACCATAAACTGACGGATAAGACAGAACTTGTGATCGAAACACTTGGTGGAATGCAGCATTTGAACCTGACTGTGACGGATGGATTAGTATCTAATATCCGGGCGGATATCGGGGAGCCGAGACTGAATACGAAAGTAATTCCTGTAAATACAAATTTAGATCAGTTCGTGGAACAGCCGGTGGAGGTCTTAGATAAAACATTCCATATTACAGCAGTATCTTGGGGTAATCCACACTGTGCAATGTTTGTGGATTCTGTTGCAGACCTTGATGTGGAGCGTTACGGAAAGACGATCGAACATATGACATCCCTGTTTCCAAACAAGACGAACGTCACATTTGCTGAGTTTGTAAAACGTGATTATATCAAGATCCGTGAGTGGGAGCGTGGAACCGGCGAGACGATCGGATGTGGGACAGGCTGTTCGACAGCGGTTGTCGCAGGTGTTTTAACTGGAAGAACAGACCGCAAAGTTACTGTGGAGCAGATCGGTGGACCGCTTTTGATCGAGTGGGATGAAAAAACGAACCATCTGTTTATGACGGGACCATCACACACCGTATTTGAAGCGGAGATTGATGCGTCACATGTTTTAGAAAAATAAAAGAAATTGTTACTGTTCACGCGGGGACTTGGCATCTGCTGTCAGGTTGTGCGCCAGAGACTGAATTTTGTGAACAGCAGCAGAAATTTGATATCGGGGCTGCCGTGCAGAATGTACGGCGGCTTTTCATGGTTTGAAGTTGTACATTAAGAATAAGGACGATTTATCATAATGATTTCCGGAAATGAAAATTAAAAAATGATATCTTTGCAGTTTTAAATTGTCCGGAACCGGAGGAAAAATGAAATTAAGTAAGATTTGTGAAAAGATAAAATATGAATGTTTACAGGGCAGCATGGAAGCAGAAGTCAGAGACATTATCTATGATTCAAGAAAGATTGCAAAGGAAACCATGTTCGTCTGTATGGTTGGAGCAGTGACGGATGGTCACAAATATATCCCGGATGCAGTGGAAAAAGGAGCAAGTGTCATTGTTGTGGAGCGTGCCGAAGAAGCCATGAATATCCCGGATACGATCACCGTGTTAAAAGTGGAATCTGCCCGCTATGCACTGGCACTGATGTCAGCAGCGCTGTTTGACTATCCGGCAGAAAAACTGATTACGATCGGACTGACCGGTACAAAAGGAAAGACAACCACAACATACATGATCAAAAATGTGTTGGAGGCGGCCGGCAAAAAAGTTGGACTTATCGGAACGATCGGTGCAATGATCGGAGATGAAAAGATTCCGTCTAAAAACACAACGCCGGAATCCTACGAACTGCACCGCATGTTTGCATCTATGGTGGAGGCAGGCTGTGAGTATGCGGTGATGGAGGTATCATCCCAGGGACTTAAGATGGACCGTACAGCGGGAATCATGTTTGATTATGGTGTGTTTACCAACCTTTCCCCGGATCATATCGGACCAAATGAACATGCATCTTTTGAGGAATATTTAGAATGTAAGAGCATGCTATTCCGCCAGTGCAAGATTGGTATTTTAAATGCGGATGATGAGCACAGCGAGGCAGTTGCAGCAAACCATACCTGTGAGATCCACAGTTTTGGCGTAGAGGATAATAATGAAAAAACATTTCTTGGGAAGCCGCTTGATCTGGTTGCAGCGGATCTTGGATTTATCAAGGAGAATGGAAAACTCGGTATGCATTTTCATGTAAAAGGCTGCATGGACTGTGAGGCAAGAGTGCACATTCCGGGTAGATTTTCGGTATACAATTCACTGGTGACCATGTTGGTATGTCATCTGGCAGGAATTTCGGATCAGGCGATCTTAGATGGTTTAAACAAGGTACAGGTTAAAGGCCGTGTGGAAATGCTTCCGGTATCAAAAGATTATTACCTGATTATTGACTATGCACACAACGAAGTCAGCACCAGAAGCGTGCTTACAACATTGATGGAATATCATCCGAAACGCCTGATCTGTGTGTATGGCGGCGGTGGAAACCGTTCAAAACTGCGCCGTTATGATATGGGAGAGGTGACCGGTGAGATGGCGGATCTCTGTGTACTGACCTGCGATAATCCGAGAGACGAAGAAATCCGTGATATCAATAACGATATTAAAGTCGGACTGGCAAAGAGCAATGGAAAGTATATCGAGATCGACGACAGAAAAGAGGCAATCGCTTACTGCATGGTAAATGCCCAGCCGGGAGATATGATCGTACTGCTCGGAAAAGGGCATGAGGATTATCAGGAAATCCGTGGCGTGAAGTATCATTTTGATGAACGTGAGGCAGTGGCTGAGATCTTAGAGGAGATCAAAGAAGGAAAACGTGTACGCACGGTGTAATTGCTGATAACAGGAAGTGTGTGGAACATGCAATCGATGGATTGGAACAACGGGTTTGCCCGAAAAGCGGGAAAATATTTTATTGTAATACCACACGAAGTGAACGAAATTGGAGGAAATATTTTGAATACAATTACTGTAGAAGAACTGGCACAGAACGGAACAGAGGGACTGCAGCTTATAGATGTCCGTCCGGAAAATGATTTCTCGCACGGAGCGATCGAGGGCGCTGTTAATCTTCCATTAGAAAAGATTGAAGCGGGTGAGACAGCTATTTTAAAAAAAGATCAGCCTGTTTATCTGTACTGCCATGTGGGTGAAAACAGCCGTGATGCAGCTGAAATATTAGAGGACGATGGGTTTACGACTGTCAATTTAGAGGGTGGTTACCGCGCATGGTTAAGACATCAGCTCACGCGCGTGACAATGGAGGACGATTCAAGAAAAGAGCGCACGGAGCAGATTGAAAAAAGCCTGATCAAAAAATTCAGAAAACCAATCTGGAGCCGTTTCACCAAAGCACTGCATGATTATGAAATGATAAAGGACGGCGATAAGATTGCAGTGTGTATTTCCGGTGGAAAAGATTCCATGCTTTTGGCAAAACTGTTTCAGGAATTATACCGACACGGAAAACGCAATTTTGGACTTGTTTTTTTGTGCATGAATCCGGGTTACAACGAGGAAAACTGGCGTATTATTCAGGAAAATGCAAAACTTCTTGATATTCCGCTCACGACATTTGAAACACAGATCTTTGATTCTGTTGCGGAGGTGGATAAGAATCCGTGTTACCTGTGTGCAAGAATGAGAAGAGGATATCTGTACTCCAAGGCAAAAGAGTTAGGCTGTAACAAGATCGCGCTGGGACATCATTTTGACGATGTGATCGAGACGATCCTGATGGGAATGTTGTACAGCGGCAAAGTGGAGACTATGATGCCAAAACTTCACAGCCAGAACTTTGAGGGCATGGAACTGATCCGTCCGCTGTATCTTGTCAAAGAAGAGGATATCAAGGCATGGCGTGATTACAACCGCCTGCAGTTTATCCAGTGTGCATGCCGTTTTACTGAAAACTGTACAAGCTGTGGCGGGGCAAAAGGTTCGAAACGTGAGGAGATGAAAGATCTTGTGACGGAACTTCGCAAAAAGAGTGAGTTCATCGACAGTAATATTTTCAATAGTGTCAGCAATGTGAATTTAAAGACCATCATTGGTTATAAGAAAGATGGAGAGTATCACAATTTCCTGGATAATTATGATGCTGAGTAAAAGCGGATTTTTCGGGTAAAAGTGGGCGAATAAATATGGTAGAAAATCGAGGCGAAAATCCTTACTTTTAAAGTAGGGATTCGTTTGGTGTTGAGAAAGGAATCCTGCGTTGCGGGGTTCCTTTTTTGCGTGGAGGATTTGTAGTGAAGCGGTGCGTGGGGGTGGCTGTCAGCCCCCCCCCCCAGGTTCGCCATTCCAGCCCCAAAAGAGCCCCGCACCTTACATGCAAAATGAATCCCCCTACCCCAAAAACCACCCACGAAAGGAGTTCACCTATACAATGAAAGTCCACAAAACAATCACCTACGAATACAAAAACGCCCCAATCCCCGGCGGCGGCTACGTCACCGGTTTATTGTACCACCCAAAACAGCCCGGCATCCTCTATGCCAGAACAGACATCGGAGGCGTTTACCGGTATGAATACGAAAAAAAGTGCTGGAAAGGCCTCATCGACAGTGTGAGCATGGCGGACATCTCCGAAACATTTCCAATCGCATGCGCACTTGACGAAAAGAAACCGGAACGATTGTACGTCATGAGCGGCATTAACGGACAGGGCTATGGAAAATTTTCAATTTCAGAGAATTATGGAGAGACATTTATTCACAAAAAAATCCCGGTGACCGTTCATGGCAATCTTTGCGGAAGAGGAACCGGATACCGTCTGGTGGTAGATAAAAAAGATGAAAACACACTTTATTTTGCAAGCCAGTTAGATGGTCTCTGGAAAACCACGGACAGAGGAGATACCTGGGAACGGCTTCCTTTAGAGGAAAATTACATGACCTGTGTCTGGGTATCGGATGATTCGAAAACAATTGTTGCAGGAACCGCAGGATATACGACAAGGGAGAGTGATACGCTTCGCGGTCACAGCCTGTATGTTTCCTATGATGCAGGGCAGACGTTTGAAAAACTGATGCAGCCGGAAAATGTCATGATTCATGACAGTAAAATGAACGGTCTTGTGGCATCGCGCTATGACTATGATGGAACATACCTTTATGTGACGATGAATGTCACTGGAAGATGGAATTATGTGGTCGACCTTGGATATAGCTGTGATTCCGGGGATGTGATCGGTGGAAAGGTTTTGCGGTATTATTTTTCAGATGGAAAAATTGCAGGGTATGATGACATTACACCGGATGCGGATGGCACGCTGACAGCAGAATTTTTAAATTATGGTTTTGGCGGTATTTCTTCCTGTAAAACAATGCCGGGACTTTTGGTGTGTTCAACGCTCTGCAGGGAAAAAGAGAGCGATGAAATCGTATATCTCTCGAAAGATTATGGCAGCAGCTGGAGCGTGAGTCTCTGCGGACTGGAAAAGGGGGATTTATATTTTAATACTTCCTACATGAAACCGGAGTATAACGGAAACCATTGTCTGCTGCACTGGCTGAGTGATATTAAGATCAATCCGTTTGATCCGGATGAGGTATGGTTTAATTCGGGAACCGGCGTTTTTATGACGGATGCGCTGCTCAGTGAGCATCCGCGCTATCATGATGCGTGTACCGGAATCGAGGAGACCGTTCATCTGAATGTATATGCGCCGGTTGATGGAGAGGTACAGCTTGTGGATATCGTTGGAGACCTCGGCGGATTTGCATTCCGGAATCTTGATGAACCCTGTAAAAATTCTTTTGATGACAGCGAGGGCAACCGTTACATTACCTGTATCAACGCAGATATTTCCGATGCGGACAGTAATCTTGGCATTGTGACGGCGCGGGGAAACTGGAAAGGAAAAACCAAAGGCGGTCTGGTGCGCACATGCGATAATTTTAAAACATTTGACCGGATCGGCATGCCGTTTGGTATCAATGCAGAGATCGACAAGAAACTGCATGAGATCGAAAACCCGAATGTCAATGCCGGATGGGTGGCAGTGTCACCGGATGGCGTCAATATTGTATGGTCGGTTGCGGATGGGATAAGGCTTCCGGTGGAACTGGTGCTTGTCAGCAATGATGGAGGACACAGTTTTCAAAAAGCAGGAGTGTTTGATCTGGCGGGGCAGCCTGTAGAGACGGGATATCTGAAAGTATTTTCCGACCGCAGCAGGAAAGATCTGTTTTATGGTTTTGGCGGTGCGTCCGAAATCTATGTGAGCAGGGATGGAGGAAGAAACTTTTATCAGAAACAGCCGAAAGAGGCATTTCCGGTCTGTGATTTTGGCTATATTGATACTGCAAATAAGACGGAAGTGCGCGGTGAGGGCGGAAAGACTGGCATATTTTACCTGGCATTGGGCGATGCAGGACTTTATAAACTCTGTTATGACACGAAAACAGAAGAAATCCATGTGAAACGCCTGACGGACACGGGGGATGCCTGCTACCGGATGGGACTTGGTGTGATCGGAGAGGACAGGGATTATCTGACAGAGGAAAAAGCAATTTATTTCTGCGGACGCCTTGAAGGGGAATATGGTTTTTACCGCACGTTTGATGAGGGAAAATCGTATGAGCGGCTGAATCAGGATAACCAGATGTACGGCGAGATCAACAGTATCGATGGGGATAAAAGAAAGTTTGGCAGATTTTTTCTGGCGACCGGGTCACGCGGTGTTTTGTATGGGGAGATGAAACGTCAGAGTCGGAAAATATAATATAGCAGAAAGATAAATTTGGGGAGAGAAGAATTCATTTACCGTATTTATCAGGTGTAAAGACGAACGTAAGAATATATCTATATATTAAGAAAGGAAAAGTTAGATGAGAGTTTACGAAGAAAACAACAGACTTGTAATTGCAGATGGAACATTGACATTATGGTTAGAACCATGGGGAGAAAATTCCTTCCGTGTGCGCATGACCAAAGAGGCACAGATGGATGCACATGACTGGGCGCTGACCGAGGAGGTAAAAATGTGTCCGCTTCAGGTGGAGTGTAAAGAAGTTGATACGACGGATCCATGGTACAAAGGCGAGGAGTTTGCAAAATATCATCAGACCGGAAAAGTTTACACCGTTAAAAATGGAAAAATCACGGCCGTGATCTCCCCGGAGGGATGGATCAGCTATTATAATCAGAAGGGAGAACTTCTGACCGAAGAGTACTGGAGAAACAGAAACCGGATCAACCGCTACTGTGTGCCGCTGCGCATTGATGCGAGAGAGTTAAAACCGATCCCGGGCAGTACGGATTACGAACTGACTATGCGTTTTGAGGCGTTTGATGATGAAAAAATATTTGGTATGGGACAGTACCAGGAGAAAAATCTGAATAAAAAAGGTGCAATGTTAGAACTGGCGCACAGAAACAGTCAGGCGAGCGTGCCGTTTATGGTTTCAAGCAGAGGCTATGGATTTTTCTGGAACAACCCGGCAATCGGAACAGCTGTTTTTGGTGCAAACAAGACAGAGTGGTACGCAAAGAGCACAAAAAAACTGGACTACTTTATTACGGCAGGAGATACACCGTTTGAAATCGAGGAACAGTATTCTGCGGCAACCGGAAGGACTCCGATGATGCCGGAATATGGTATGGGATACTGGCAGTGCAAACTGCGCTACCGCAACCAGGATGAAATCCTTGCAGTTGCCAGAGAACACAAAAAGCGCGGACTTCCGATGGATGCGATCGTGATCGACTTTTTCCACTGGACAATGCAGGGCGAGTTTAAATTTGAGCCGAGAGACTGGCCGGACCCGAAAGCGATGGTGGATGAGTTAAAGAGCATGGGAATCGAGACGGTTGTCTCTGTCTGGCCGACCGTGGATGAGCGCAGCGAAAACTATGGCGAGATGAACGACCGCGGATATCTTGTCACACCGGATCGTGGACTTTCCTATCATATGAGCTGGATGGGAAATACCGTATTTTACGATGCAACCAATCCGGGCGCGCAGAAATTTGTATGGGAAAAATGTAAGGAAAATTACTATAAAAACGGAATTCGCTGTTTCTGGTTAGATGAAGCGGAACCGGAGTATGGACCATATGATTTTGATAATTACCGCTATTATGAGGGACCGGCACTGCAGTGCAGCAACGTTTATCCGGTTGGCTATGCGAAAGGATTTTATGACGGATTGAAAGCGGAGGGAGAAAAAGATATCATGAGTCTGGTGCGCTGTGCATGGGCAGGCAGCCAGAAATATGGCGTTCTTACCTGGTCCGGGGATGTGTACTCGTCCTTCCGCTCCATGAGAGAGCAGCTGCAGGCAGGACTTAATATGTGCGTGGCTGGTATTCCGTGGTGGACATCGGATATCGGAGGCTTTCTTGGCGGGAATATCAAAGATCCGGCATTTAAAGAACTTCTGGTGCGCTGGTTTGCCTGGGGTGCATTCTGCCCGGTATTCCGTATGCATGGGGAGCGTTCTCCGTGGTACGAGAGAGAGCAGGAGTTTATCGATGGTGTGCGCCAGCTTACTTCCGGTCAGGATAATGAAGTGTGGAGTTTTGGGGAGGACAATTATGAGATCCTGAAAAAATATCTGTTTATCCGTGAACGTCTGCGCCCGTACATCCGTAGTTGTATGGAACAGGCAAGTAAAACAGGTGCACCGGTGATGCGTCCGCTGTTCTTTGATTTTGCGGAGGATAAAGAGAGCTGGAACGTGGAGGATGCGTATATGTTCGGACCGGATCTTTTAGTGGCACCGGTCATGGAGGCAGGTGTGACAGAGCGCAGGGTATATCTCCCAGCAGGTACAAAATGGACGGATGCCTACACGAAAAAGGTATACGAGGGCGGAAATTATGTGACAGTACCGGCACCGATCGATGTGATTCCGGTATTTATGAGAGAGGGAATCTCTTATCCGATTTATGAATAAAAGTAAGAGTTCAATGAAATAATAAGATAGCCGAGTGAAGCAAGTGTAGATCACGATCATGTGCTGGTTTTGCACATGATATAAAAAATCCCCCACGCAGTGTTTGCAGCCACTGCGTGGGGGATTTTCATATTAAGAAGGGGGTTTTGTCATATTGACGATAGAAACCCAGCTGTTAAATATTTAACAGCAAGTCTATTATGCACCCAAAAGTACTAAAAATCCAGTGAACATATTGTGAATTTTTGTATTTTAATTGTTAATAAATGAAAATGAAACATGAAAGAGGATTGCGGATGACTTGACGTTTCCTTTGCTTTTCCCGTATAATAAAAACGTATGGGCATATGCCCGGCGTATTTTTTTTGAAATGGAGAGTAATGTGAAAAATAAGATTTTTCACATGCAAGATTTGTGCTTACGCACAAACTTGAGATGCCCTGAGAAACGGGCAAGAATGGAGAGTAACATGTCAATAGATCAGAGTAAAATCAGAAATTTTTGTATTATAGCACATATCGATCACGGTAAATCGACACTTGCCGATCGTATCATAGAACGTACAGGAACTTTGACCAGCCGTGAGATGCAGGCGCAGGTTCTTGACAATATGGATTTAGAGCGCGAGCGTGGAATTACGATCAAGTCACAGGCAGTCCGTATCATTTATAAGGCAAATGACGGGGAAGAGTATATTTTTAACCTGATCGACACACCTGGGCACGTCGATTTTAACTATGAGGTATCACGAAGCCTTGCAGCCTGCGACGGTGCGATCCTGGTTGTGGATGCAGCACAGGGAGTGGAAGCACAGACACTGGCAAATGTATATCTCGCATTAGATCATGATCTTGATGTCATGCCTGTCATCAACAAGATTGATCTTCCGAGTGCACAGCCGGATGAAGTGGTAAAAGAAATCGAGGATGTGATCGGGATTGAGGCGGAGGATGCACCGCGTATTTCTGCTAAGACCGGCTTAAATATCGATCAGGTATTAGAGCAGATCGTAACAAAGATCCCGGCCCCGACTGGAGATAAAGAAGCACCGCTTCAGGCGCTGATCTTTGATGCACTTTACGACTCTTACAAGGGTGTTATCGTATTCTGCCGTATCAAAGAGGGAACGGTAAAAGTGGGAGATACCATCCGCATGATGGCAACCGGTGCACAGTCCGAGGTCACAGAGGTCGGATATTTTGGTGCCGGACAGTTTATCCCGTGTGATGAGCTTGCAGCGGGAATGGTAGGTTATCTCTGTGCAAGTATCAAAAATGTCCGCGATACCCGTGTTGGTGATACCGTGACAAATGCCGACCGCCCATGCAGTGAGCCGCTTCCGGGTTACAAAAAGGTCAATCCGATGGTGTACTGCGGTATGTATCCGGCTGACAGCGCAAAATATCCGGATCTCCGTGATGCATTGGAAAAATTACAGATCAACGATGCTTCCTTGCAGTATGAGCCGGAGACATCGTTAGCGCTTGGTTTTGGTTTCCGCTGCGGATTTTTAGGCCTGCTTCATTTAGAAATCATTCAGGAGCGTTTAGAGCGTGAGTTTAATTTAGATCTTGTGACAACAGCTCCGGGGGTTATTTACAAAGTGCACAAGACAAACGGAGAGGTCATGGATCTGACAAACCCGTCAAACCTGCCGGATCCGTCTGAGATCGAATACATGGAAGAACCTGTCGTATCGGCAGAAATCATGGTGACGAGTGAGTATGTCGGTGCAATCATGAAACTGTGCCAGGAGCGCCGCGGTGTTTATTTAAGTATGGAATACTTAGAGGAAACGCGTGCACTGATCAAGTATGATCTGCCGTTAAATGAGATCATTTACGATTTCTTTGATGCATTGAAGTCACGTTCGAGGGGTTATGCGTCCTTTGATTATGAATTAAAGGGATATGAGCGCTCCGAGCTGGTAAAACTTGATATCCTGATCAACAAAGAACAGGTCGATGCCCTTTCCTTTATCGTATTCAAAGACAGTGCGTATGAGCGTGGAAGAAAGATGTGCGAAAAATTAAAGGAGGAGATTCCAAGACATTTATTCGAGATCCCGATTCAGGCGGCTGTTGGCGGTAAAGTCATTGCGAGAGAGACCGTCAAGGCAATGCGTAAGGACGTGCTTGCAAAATGTTACGGTGGCGATATTTCCCGAAAGAAAAAACTGTTAGAGAAACAGAAAGAAGGAAAGAAGCGTATGCGTCAGGTCGGAAATGTCGAGATCCCGCAGGAAGCATTTATGAGTGTTTTAAAACTGGATGAGGATTAAATATGGAAAAAAAGGAACTGGAATTATATATACATATCCCGTTCTGTGTCCGGAAATGTAATTATTGTGATTTCCTTTCTTTCCCGGCAGATGAAGATACACAGAGACAATATGTGAAGGCACTTTGCAAAGAAATTTTCTATTATGGGGCACATTGCAGGGATTATGTGGTTTCAACAGTCTATATTGGTGGCGGCACGCCATCGTGGCTGTGGGAGTCGGATATGGCAGAGATCATGGATGCCGTGCATAAAAATTTTGCGCTGCTGCCGGATGCGGAAGTCTCTGTTGAGTGCAATCCCGGAACTGTTACAGCGCAGAAATTTGCAGTGTACAGACAGTCCGGGATCAACCGGATCAGTTTGGGATTGCAGTCTGCACAGAATGTTGAACTGAAAATGTTAGGGCGTATCCATACATGGGAACAGTTCCTGAAAACTTATGAACTTGCAAGAGCAGGAGAATTTTCCAATATTAATGTGGATCTAATGAGCTCACTGCCGGGACAGCACACGGCAACTTATGCGGATTCCCTGCAGAAAGTCTGCCGTCTGAAACCGGAACATATTTCTGCCTATTCGCTGATCATTGAAAAAGGAACTCCGTTTTATGATCTGTATAAATTTGATGCGGTTAAACAACGTGCAGGAATGGCGACGGATGCACTGCCGACAGAAGATGAAGTCTATGAGATGACACAGCTGACCGAGCAGATGCTTAAGGAAAACGGCTATGTGCATTATGAGGTTTCAAATTTTGCACAGCCTGGTTATGCGTGCAGACATAATATAGGTTACTGGACGCGTGTCAATTATCTTGGTCTGGGACTTGGTGCGTCGTCATTGATGGAAAATATACGTTACACTAACACCAGAGATTTATATACTTATCTGGAGCAGGTCGAAGTCATCCGGGAAGGCATCTGGGAAAATAAACATGACGACGGAACAGTGGAACAGCTCCCGGCAACCAATCTGCACGCCTCTGCTGAGTCAGTTGGCAAATATGCGCAGATGGAAGAATTTATGTATTTAGGACTTCGTATGATCGACGGAGTTTCAAGGGATGATTTTATGCACAGCTTTGGGATGCCCATCGAGGCAGTGTATCAGAAAGTTTTGAATCATCTGCAGGAGGAAGAGCTTTTAGAGCGCCGCGCAGGAAGAATATACCTGACACCCAAGGGACAGGATGTCAGCAATTATGCACTGTCGCAGTTCCTGTTTGATTGAAACATCATAAAATATTAAGAAAATGTTTTATGGTCTTTTACATGTGGATAGGATATAATGTGCGTAGGCAGTGAGCGGTGCCAAATAAGAGAAATACAAAAAATGACTGCTTGCAGGCATTTTTTTGTGCTTTTCTTATTTGATAGGGCGGTGCTAGGTGCCGGTGGCACCTGTTTAGCACGGACTGAAGTGGAACGTAGATGCCCGTCAGTCCAGTGGCACTGCGGATGAAAGAATTTGAAAAATTAAAATAGATAAGATAGAGAGTGAACGGATTTGAATGCAGAGAAGCGAAGAAAAAAACGACTGAGAAACCTGGTGTGCATAGTATATTGTTCGCTGCAGCTTCTGATCGTTCTTGCGTTATTTCAGGGGATGGGGAGTCTGCTGCACAAGCTGGTTCCGGCAGGCATCGACCTTTCGCAGATCGAAGGGAAGATCGTGGCTGTTGATGATGAGCAGGAAAATACGGAAACAATAGACGAGAATAAACTGATCGTATGTTTGGACGCCGGACACGGCGGAAAAGATAACGGGTCTGATTACAGGCTACGTTATGAAAAAAACGATAATTTAAAAATAACACAGGCAGTGGCGGCATATCTTGCTGACAAAGAGGACGTACAGGTCATTATGACGCGTTCCGATGATACATTTTTATCGTTGGAGGAACGGACAACCTTTGCAAATCAGAATAATGCCGATTATTTTGTGTCACTGCACCGCAATACAGGCGAAGGTAATGGTGTGGAGACCTGGATCCGCAGTGATGCGGATGACAAGGCACAGGCGCTTGCCCAGAATATTATGGATAACCTGGATGCTGCAGGGATCTCGAGAAACCGTGATGTAAAAAAAGGGACACAAAAGAGCGAGAGCAAAGATTACTATGTAAATCTGCACACGAACATGCCGGCATGTATTGTCGAACTTGGTTTTATGAACAGTCCGACGGACAATCAGCTGTTTGATGCGAACGTTGAAAATTATGCAAAAGCGATTGGGGATGCAGTATTAAAAACATATGAGGCTTATGGAAAAGACGGAGCAGATGCTACAGAATCCGTCGAGGATGTCCCGGGCACGGAAGAACAGATAAGTACGGAAACTGGCGAAGGTACGACCGGACAGGTGTTGCAGAATACACAGATTGAAAATGTTTCTTCATTGGATGCCACCAGTCATGACTGGGGACTTGGCAGCCATACCGATGATGAAAACCGTCCGTTAGATGCCGTTAATGCACAGGAGACATATGGAAAATACAATGCGTACTTTATTGGTGATGACACGAAGGATATTTATCTGACCTTTGATGAAGGTTATGAATACGGACAGACTGAGAGCATTTTAAATACCCTAAAGGAAAAAGGGGTGTCCGCCACATTTTTCGTGACAGAGCCGTATGCGAAAGATAATCCGGATCTGGTAAGACGTATGATCGATGAGGGACATGTGTTAGGAAACCACAGCGTGACACATCCTTCCGCGGGTATGCCTTCCTTATCATTGGATAAACAGGAAAATGAGGTGACAGAGAACCATGCCTATATCAAGGAAAATTTCGGATATGACATGTATCTGTTCCGTTATCCGACCGGAAGATTCAGCGAGCAGTCACTTGCCCTGTTAAATAACTGTAATTACAAGAGTATTTTCTGGAGTTTTGCATATCTGGATTATGATGTCAATAATCAGCCGGATCGGGTATCAAGTCTGCAGAAGATGAAAGATAAACTCCACCCGGGTGCAATTTATCTGCTCCATGCGGAGTCGGAGACGAATGCAGCAGTGCTGGGAGATTTTATTGATGCCGTGAGAGCTGCGGGTTATGGGTTTAAGAATTTTTAATAGAATATTTGCAGAAAAAGTGGTAAAATAAAATCGGTCAATCCGTGCAGAGATGCGTGTGGCTCCGGCTGCATTACCCACGACACTTTTTTCAATAGCGTAGGCTTAGCGGTGTTATCGTGAGGTAGCGGATGACCTTTTTATATATCGCTTTATGAAAAGAAAAATAAATAGTATCAGAAAAGAGGGACGCAGGAAAAATGCGACCTCAGGAGAAAGCAGGGGACGCCAGATTAGATCTGACGAATCCTGCTTTTTTTCGGAAGTCTGTGTTGTCAGTTAAGCAGACAAATTCCAAGATTTAAGTACCCTGCAAAAGTCACCCACAGCAGATAGGGAATCATCAGGTATCCGGCAGGTTTTAAAATCTGATAAAACAGGACATACAATATTGTCCAGACGACTGGAAACAGAAAACCAGGTGGAGCAAACGTGGGTTTTTGGAGCATGGCAAAGTTTTCCATACTGTTTTTTGTCAAAAGAGAGGACAGGGCGCCGACGGCAAGCGGTATGGCAATGCAGGTAATCAGGTTTTTCCATTCAATTTTCATAAAAATCTCCATTTTACTTTTCACGATATCCCTTACCTTGATAAGTTATGACAGCAGGGTATAAAATATGAGAAAGCAATATTGAAATGAGAAGAAAGGTAATTCTAAATAAATTCTAAAAAATTGGCACACTGGTATGACCAGAATTTATTGACACAACCACCCTAAAATGATAGAATTTATCTATAAGTAACAGATAAGGCGAAAAATGTTACAAAAGAAATGGAGATTATCATGGGAAATGTACGGATTCTGGAAGTAAAACAGAGCATTTTCGAGAGCAATGACAAGCAGGCAGCATTGCTTCGCGAAGAACTGAAAAAAGACGGCGTGTTCTTGTTGAACCTGATGTCATCGCCTGGATCAGGCAAGACAACGACGCTGACACGCACGATCGAGGCACTGAAAGATGACTTGAAGATCGGTGTCATGGAGGCAGATATCGACTCTGACGTGGATGCGGAAACAATTTTAAAGACCGGAGCAAAGGCAATCCAGCTTCACACAGGCGGCATGTGTCATCTGGATGCAGATATGACGAGACAGGGATTAAAAGGACTTGGAACAGATGATGTGGAACTGGTTATTTTAGAGAATGTCGGCAATCTGGTATGTCCAGCGGAGTTCGATACGGGTGCAGTGAAAAATGCGATGATCTTATCCGTACCGGAAGGACATGACAAACCTTTAAAATACCCGCTGATGTTTTCCATCTGCGATGTCGTGCTGATCAACAAGATCGATGTGATGCCATATTTTGATTTTGACTTAGAGCAGTGTAAAAAGAACATCCTGATGCGCAATCCGAATGCAAAGATCATCCCGATCTGTGCAAAGACAGGTGAAGGTATGGAAGAATGGGCAGACTGGCTGAAAAAAGAGACCGCTGCATGGAGAGAGGAGGAACACGCATGAAAAAGTTTGAGTACACACCACCGGAACAGCCGAGAGAGCTGATCTTAAAATTAGGACAGAAGATCACCGACCGTATCGGTCATACAGTGACAGCCGAAGATCCGGAATATTATGGACTAGAAGCACTTGTGACGGACGAGATGGCAGAGGTTGCATTGAAAATGAAAGTGCGCAAACCGATGACATTAGCACAGATTGTAAAAGCAACCGGAAAAGAAGAGAAAGTGTTAGAAGAATTGTTGCAGGAGATGAGCAATATCGGTCTTTTGGAATACAACTGGGAAAATCCAAAGCATGAGAAACAGTATGTTCTTCCGATGTATGTACCGGGAAGTGCAGAGTTCTTTAATATGAAGTTAGACCAGATCAAAGAGCACCCGGAAGTTGCATCATTCTTTGAGCGCATGGCATTTTTACCATTGCAGAAAGTAACACCGATGGTACCGCCAGGAGGCGCTGGAATCGGTATGCACGTTATCCCGGTTGAGAAAGCGATCGAGACGGAAAATGAGTCTGTCAGTGTCGAGCATATTTCCCACTGGCTGGATAAATATGATGGAAAATATGCAGCAGGTCCGTGTTCCTGCCGTTATTCCCGCGGTGTTTTGGGCGAGGGATGCGCGGATGATCCGGAAGACTGGTGTATCGGTGTCGGCGATATGGCTGACTATTTAGTCGAGACAAACAAGGGACATTACATTACACGTGAAAAGGTAATGGAAATCTTACAGCGTGCGGAGGATAACGGATTTGTTCATCAGATCACAAACATTGACGGCGAGGACAAGATTTTTGCCATCTGTAACTGTAATGTAAATATCTGTAATGCACTTCGTACTTCACAGTTATTTAACACACCGAACATGTCACGTTCTGCTTATGTGGCAAAGGTTGAAACAAAGGATTGTGTTGCATGTGGACGCTGCGTAGAGTACTGTCCGGCGGGTGCCGTAAAAATGGGTCAGAAACTCTGTACGAAAGATGGAACCATCACCTATCCGAAACACGAGCTGCCGGATAATACCAAGTGGGGACCGGAAAAATGGGATATGGATTACCGTGATAACAACCGCATCAACTGTTATGATACCGGAACGGCACCGTGTAAGACGGCATGTCCGGCACATATCGCAGTACAGGGATACTTAAAGATGGCGGCACAGGGACGATACACAGATGCCCTTGCCCTGATCAAAAAGGAAAATCCGTTCCCGGCAGTCTGCGGCCGTGTCTGCAACCACCGTTGTGAGGATGCATGTACAAGAGGAACTGTGGACCAGGCAGTTGCGATCGATGATGTCAAGAAATTTATCGCAGAACTGGATCTGAATTCAGATACACGTTACATTCCACCGGTCGTACAGCCGTCAAACCGTGGAACTTTCCCACAGAAGATTGCAATCATTGGTGGTGGCCCGGCTGGTTTAAGCTGTGCGTTTTATTTGGCAACCAGAGGTTACAAACCGACTGTATTTGAGAAAAATGAACGTCCGGGTGGTATGCTCGTTTACGGTATTCCTTCTTTTAAATTAGAGAAAAATGTTGTGGATGCTGAAATCGAAGTGATGCGTGAACTTGGTGTGGATATCAAATGCGGCGTGGAAGTTGGAAAAGATATTTCGTTAGACGAACTGCGCGCGCAGGGATATCAGGCATTTTATATTGCAATCGGCTGCCAGGGAAGCCGCAAAGCAGGCATTCCGGGCGAGGATGCCGCGGGTGTAATGAGTGCGGTTGATTTCTTACATATCGTATCCGGTGGAAACGAAGACTACCGCGTGGATGGCAGATCTGTTGTCATCGGTGGCGGTAACGTGGCAATCGATGTGGCACGTACAGCGGCACGCTGTGGTTCCAACGAAGTTTCCATGTTCTGCTTAGAGTCTGAAAAAGAGATGCCGGCATCCAAAGATGAGGTGGAAGAAGTCAAAGAAGAGGGAGCTGCCGTTCACTGTGGCTGGGGTCCGAAAGAGATTTTGACAGAAAACGGTAAAGTGCGTGGCATCGTGCTGAAAAAATGTGTTTCCGTCAAAGATGAGACTGGACGTTTTAACCCACAGTTCGATGAGAATGAGACAATGACCGTGGAATGTGAGCATGTATACTTAAGTATTGGACAGAGCATTCTCTGGGGTGACCTTTTGGCAGGCTCTAAAGTGGAACTTGGAAGAGGAAACGGAGCAGTAGCAGATCCGCTTACTTACCAGACCGCAGAACCGGATATCTTTGTCGGTGGAGATGTCTATACCGGACCGAGTTTTGCAATCAATGCGATCGCAGCCGGAAAAGAAGGTGCAGAGTCCATTCACCGTTTTGTACATAAAAACGCAAGCATGACGATCGGAAGAAACCGCCGTCAGTTTATCGAACTGGATAAGGAAAATCTTGCCCTGGAAGAATATGACAGTGCAAAGAGACAGCGTCCTGCAATGGATGACAAGATTGATGCGCACAGATCATTCCGCGATGCACACAGGACACTGACCGAAGAGCAGGTGAAGATCGAGACTGCGCGTTGTCTTGGATGTGGAGCTTCCGTGGTCGATCCGAACAAGTGTATCGGCTGTGGTGTCTGCACGACAAAGTGTGAATTTGATGCGATCCATCTGCACCGCGAGCTGCCGGAGTGCAGCCGTATGGTAAAAGCGGAGGACAAGATGAAGGCAATTCTTCCTTATATGTTAAAACGTGAAGTGAAGATCCGTTTTGGAAAAAAGGAGAAATAAAGCGAATGCATGAACTTGGAATCGTATTTCATGTGATCAAAAGCGTGGAGGAGATCGCGCAGGAAAATGAACTGACAAAGGTTTCGTCTGTGACACTTTCCATCGGGGAAGTGTCCGGCATCGTGCCGTCTTATCTCACAGACTGCTGGCGCTGGGCGGCGGACCGCACAGAGGTTTTATCCGGCAGTGAGTTAAATATCGAGACAATCCATGCAGTGACACATTGTGATGACTGTGGCTGCGAATATGATACCATAGCACATGGTAAGATCTGCCCGGAGTGCGGCGGGGAACATACCTGGCTTTTATGTGGAAATGAGACGATGATCAAAGAGATCGAGGTGCCAGAGGAAGAGCCGGTGCCGTAAAGAGTAACATTTTTTGTATTTTATATCGTACAGAATCGAAACATAATTGCAATTCTTAAAAAATCATGATACCCTTTGTATACATAATACTTATATAGGCAAAAAATTTTGCTGTATAATTTTTGTGTATGCAGAGGGTATTGTTATAATAAGAAATTTGCCCGTAAAATGCATCTAAATTGAGATTGTAAATCTTTGCAAAGAGCACATGTAAAGTCCTTTTTGCACAAGATTGTTTATTAGAAAAAGAAAAGACGCTGACATCAAAAGAATCACTTGAGATGAAAGGTATGGCATAAATGGAAAATGTAAGAGGCGCAATGCGACTCTTATTAGGCTGTACCTGAAATTAGGGGTACAGTTTTTTTTATTCCAAAATCTGTATCATAGATTCGTGTATGAAAATCATATAAATTTGATAATCAGGGAGGAAACGAATGGATACAAGAGTAGCTTTGATCGGGATCATCGTTGAAAATATGGATTCCACGCCGGAATTAAATAAACTTTTGCATGAATACGGCTCGTATATTATCGGACGGATGGGTCTGCCATACCGTGAGCGGAATGTGCATATCATCAGCGTTGCAATCGATGCGCCGCAGGATGTTATCAATGCACTTTCCGGGAAAATCGGCAGACTTGATGGAATCACGGCAAAGACGGTGTATTCGAATGTTGGCATGGCATAAGCTGGCGTGGATATGAATTGAAAATATACACATTGGGCAAAATCAAAAGAAATATATGTCGGATGCCCAATCTCACTAGCAGAAAGACCATTATGATCGGACAGGGATAAATTTATGTTACAAAACCAGAGAACACCAGACAAAAACAAACAGAAAAACTATGGCATGTCAGCGCAGAATTTTAAAAATCTGCCAGAGACAATAGAAAAGACAGCAGATATCACAAAAGAACAGCTTGCATTTCTTCTTGCCACAGAGGACGATGCGATGATACAGGATTTAAAACAGCGTGCGCGGAACACAGGTGACCGCATCTATGGAAAAAATGTCTACATCCGCGGACTGATTGAGTTCACAAATTACTGCAAAAATGACTGCCTTTACTGTGGAATCCGCAGAAGTAACTGCCACGCAGACCGCTACCGGCTGACGGAAGAAGAGATTCTTTCCTGCTGTAAAATCGGATATGAGCTGGGATTCCGCACCTTTGTACTGCAGGGTGGGGAGGATGGATTTTATACCGATGAAAAGATCTGTCAGATCGTTTCAAAGATAAAGGCAGAATATCCCGACTGTGCGGTGACACTTTCTATCGGAGAAAAATCAAGAGAGAGCTATCAGGCATATTTTGATGCGGGGGCAGACCGGTATCTGCTGCGCCACGAGACGGCAGATGAGGCACATTATAAGAAACTGCACCCGGCAGAGATGTCCTATCAGAACCGGATGCGCTGTCTTAGAGATTTAAAAGAAATCGGATATCAGACCGGATGCGGATTTATGGTAGGTTCGCCTTATCAGACCGTAGATACCCTGTGGGAAGATCTGCAGTTTATCCGTAGATTGAAACCGCAGATGGTCGGTATTGGTCCGTTTATCCCGCAGAAAGATACGCCGTTTGGTACTGAGACAGCGGGCACTATGGAGATGACACTGCGGCTGCTTTCCATTATCAGACTGATTCATCCGCATGTACTTCTCCCGGCGACCACAGCGCTTGGAACGATTCATCCTAAGGGCAGGGAGCTTGGAATTTTAGCGGGAGCAAATGTCGTCATGCCGAATTTATCCCCGGTTGCCGTGCGGGAGAAATATAAATTATATGATAATAAGATCTGCACCGGTGACGAGGCAGCAGAGTGCCGCTTCTGCATGCAGAAACGAATGGAAAGCATTGGCTATCAGGTAGCCGTAAACAGGGGCGATTTTCAGCCATAAGAAAGCAGAATGGAAAGTATCAGCCATCTGTGAGACAGAACGGGCGGACATAAGATAACTTCAGAAATCACAAATTGACAAAAAGCCAGCAGACTTAAGGCGGATCTACTGGTTTTATACGACAGTTCTGCAAAAAGAGCAGTCTGTCGTCCATATAAAAATACACTAACCGGAAAGCAAGCGGGAGCAAACTGACCGGAAAGAAAGGAAGAATGTATGTATAACGCAAAATCATTAAAAGCAGAAGAGTTTATTTCAGATGAGGAGATCAGAGAGACACTTGCCTATGCAGATGCCAACAAGGACAATGTGGCACTGATCGATGAGATCATCGAGAAGGCAAAATTAAGAAAGGGCTTAAATCATAGGGAGGCATCTGTCCTCTTAGCATGTGAGATTCCTGAAAAAATCCAGGAAGTTTATGCACTTGCAGAGCAGATCAAAAAAGATTTTTACGGAAACCGTATCGTATTGTTTGCACCGCTTTATTTGTCAAACTACTGCGTGAACGGCTGTGTATACTGTCCGTATCATCTGAAAAACAAACACATTGCAAGAAAGAAACTGACGCAGGAAGACATCGTAAAAGAAGTTACTGCATTGCAGGATATGGGACATAAACGTCTTGCCATTGAGGCGGGCGAAGATCCGGTCAACAACCCGATCGAATATATCTTAGAGTGCATCAAGACCATCTACAGCATCAAACATAAAAACGGTGCGATCCGCCGTGTCAATGTCAATATTGCTGCAACGACCGTGGAAAATTACCGCAAATTAAAAGAAGCTGGAATCGGAACTTATATCCTGTTTCAGGAGACTTACCATAAAGAAAGCTATGAAAAGCTGCATCCGACCGGACCGAAACACGATTACGCATATCACACAGAGGCGATGGACCGTGCAATGGAGGGCGGAATTGATGATGTAGGACTTGGCGTATTGTTTGGACTTGACCTTTACCGTTATGAGTTTGCAGGACTTTTGATGCACGCAGAACACTTAGAGGCAGTACATGGAGTCGGACCGCATACTATCAGTGTACCGCGAATCAAGCATGCAGATGACATTGATCCGTCTGCATTTGACAATGGCATCTCTGACGACACATTTGCAAAGATCTGTGCTCTGATCCGTGTTTCCGTGCCATATACCGGAATGATCATCTCAACAAGAGAGAGCCAGGAAGTGAGAAACAAAGTCCTTCCGCTTGGCGTTTCCCAGATCAGCGGTGCATCAAAAACAAGCGTCGGCGGCTACGCAGAGCCGGAAAAAGAAGGAGAAGTGACCAGCGAGCAGTTTGATGTCAGCGACCAGAGAACCTTAGATGAAGTTGTGAACTGGCTGATCAAACTGGGGTATATCCCAAGTTTCTGTACTGCATGTTACCGCGAGGGAAGAACCGGTGACCGTTTTATGGCACTTTGTAAAAACATGCAGATCTTAAACTGCTGTCACCCGAATGCGCTGATGACATTAAAAGAATATCTGGAAGATTATGCAAGCGAAGAGACAAAACGTCTTGGTATGGAGCTGATCGACAGAGAACTTGAAAAAATTCCGAATCCGAAAGTAAAACAGACTGCATACGAGCACATCCACGATATCGCAGAGGGAAAACGTGATTTCAGATTTTAAGAGAAGAAAAACGGGATGCATATCTTAAATGGACAAACAGAAAGCAGAGCGGGAAAATCCGTGCTGCCGGGTAGATTGTCCGAAAGGAGTACTATGGCAGGAACACTAAATGATACACCAGGCAGCAACCGTCTGCATATTGGTGTGTTCGGGAAAACAAACAGCGGGAAATCTTCTTTTATCAACGCCTTCACACATCAGGAAGTCTCCATTGTTGCAGATGTTGCCGGAACGACGACGGACCCGGTCTATAAGCCGATGGAGATCAGTCCGCTTGGTCCCTGTGTGATTATTGACACAGCGGGATTTGATGATGAGACTGAGCTTGGGGAACGCCGTGTGGAGAAAACGAAACTGGCAGCGGAAAAGGCGGATATCGCTGTGATCGTGGTATCTGGCGCGGATGCCTGCAGAGAGGATGCTTCAGAAACGAAAGATGCAAAAGAAAAATTACAACAGTCGTCCGAGAAAAATCAGGAGAACTTACCGGATCTCACAGAAGAATTAAAGTGGTATCAGTTTCTGAAAGAAAAAAATACGCCTGTTTTGTTCCTCGTCGGGAAAGCAGATATTGATCCGCATACGGACGAACTTGCTTCTTATATCAAAGAAAAAACAGGAAAACAGGCGCTCACAGTCAGTGTCAAAACGGGGGCAGGGATCGACGCAGTCAGGGAAGAACTCGCCCGCCTTGTGCCGGAAAATTACGGAGATAGGCTGATCACGGGAGATCTCGTCACAGAAGAAGATTTCGTCTTACTGGTCATGCCGCAGGATATCCAGGCGCCGAAAGGACGTCTGATCCTGCCGCAGGTGCAGACATTACGGGAACTTTTGGATAAAAAGTGCCTGGTCATGAGTGTGACAACGGATAAACTATTGCCGGCACTTGCAGCCTTAAAAGAACCGCCGAAACTGATCATCACAGACTCACAGGTATTCGGCTATGTGTATGAGCACAAGCCGAAAGAGAGCATGCTGACCTCATTTTCTGTTTTGTTTGCAGCGTATAAAGGAGATCTTCCTTACTATGTGGAAGGTGCAAAAATGTTAGATTCCCTGACAAATGAATCGCATGTTCTGATCGCAGAATGCTGCAGCCATGCGCCACTGCAGGAAGATATCGGAAGAGTCAAAATCCCGCGCATGTTAAAAAAGCGCGCAGGAGAGGGCATTACCGTAGACATCGTGAGTGGAACGGATTTTCCACAGGATTTATCCGGCTATGATCTGATTATCCAGTGCGGTGCATGCATGTTTAACCGCAAATATGTGATGTCGCGGATCGACCGTGCCAAAAAACAGCAGGTTCCGATGACAAATTATGGGGTGACGATCGCACATCTGACCGGAATACTTGATAAAATTTCAATGTAGATAGTTTGTCAGACAGATATATAATAAGAAGATACGATAAGAGAGTGTAAGCCCGCAGAGAACCGGTGATGGTTTCCTGCGAGCTTGTTCAGACTAAAGCAGATACGTTTTCTTACCGATAATAGCTTATATAACTAGAAGTAGTTATGAAAAGAGGAAATAAGAACTTTTACATGTGGGAATGAGGAGCAAAATGAACGATTTTAATTATTATGCACCGACAAAAGTTGTTTTCGGAAAAGGTGCGGAACAAAAAGTTGGAAACCTGATAAAAGAACAGAACTGTAAAAAGGTTCTCATCCATTATGGAAGCGGCAGTGCCAGACGCTCCGGTCTGTTAGACAGGATCGAGGCGATCTTTGATAAAGAGGGGATCACTTACGTCGAATTGGGCGGTGTCGTTCCAAACCCGAGACTTTCTCTGGTGTATGAAGGAATCGCACTCTGTAAAAAAGAAAATGTCGATTTCATCCTTGCCGTCGGCGGCGGAAGTGTCATTGATTCCGCAAAGGCGATCGGATATGGTGTTGCAAATGAAGGAGACGTGTGGGATTTCTTTGATTTTAAACGGAAACCGACTGCATGTCTGCCGATCGGTGTAGTGCTTACGATCGCGGCGGCGGGAAGTGAGATGAGCGGTTCCTGCGTAATAACAAAGGAAGATGGCGGCATGAAGAGAGGATGCACGACCGATTACAGCCGATTAAAGTTTGCTGTTTTAGATCCGGAGCTTACGATGACGCTTCCACCGTATCAGACAGCATGCGGATGCACGGATATCCTGATGCATACGATGGAACGCTATTTCAACCACGGTGAAAACATGGAACTGACGGATGGAATCAGTGAAGCACTGATGCGCACGGTGATCAGAAATGCAAAAATCCTTGTAAAAGAGCCGGAAAATTATGATGCGCGCGCGGAAGTCATGTGGGCGGGAAGTCTTTCCCATAATGGACTGACCGGCTGCGGAACGGATGGTGGTGACTGGGCAACGCACAAATTAGAACACGAGCTTGGTGGAATGTTTGATGTGGCACATGGAGCAGGGCTTGCCGCGATCTGGGGAAGCTGGGCACGCTATGTCTGCGGGGAGCGTATTGAACGATTTGTGCAGTTTGCAGAGCACGTTATGGGTGTGGAGCCGCAGGAAACAGAACAGAAGACGGCAGAGGCAGGCATTGCTGCAATGGAGGATTTTTACCGGGAAATCCATATGCCGACATCATTAACGGAACTTGGCATTGCGCCGACAGAAGAACAGATAAAAGAACTGGCAGAAAAGTGTAATGCGGCAGTCAGAGGCAATCTTGGAAAAGTAAAGCATCTGGATGTGGAAGATATGATCGCAATCTATACGGCAGCAAAATAATATTTTTATAGAAATTCAGGTATAAACACGATAAAAAACAGCATGAGAAAGCCCCTGCAAAACTCGTATCTACAGGTTTTGCAGGGGCTTGTATTCTGTAAAAATTATTTTGCTAAAAGCATCATGATCTGATTGCTGCGCTGTACAAATTTTGCCATAGCGTCAACAGACAGCGGCTGGTTGGAAAGCATTGCAAGATCGTAAAGCTGTTCACAGAACATCGGAACATGCTCGGAATCTTTGTGCTCAAAGATATATTTTACAAGTTCATTGTTTGCGTTTAAGGTCAGGGTCTGATCCGCAGCAAACATGTTCGGATCCATGCCGCCCATGCCGTTCATTGCATACATCTTCATCATATCCTGCATACGTCTGCCTTCCTCGGAAAGCGTGATGACAGAAGCGATATCCGCATTTTTCAGCTTCTCAACTTTGACAGTCAGTTTATCGTTGTTTAAAGCTTTTTTAAACACATCAGTCAGGGTATCTGTCTCAGCCTTTAAGTCCTCAGCGGAAGTCTCGTCCTTTAAGGATTCTGTGACATCTGCATCAATACGCATGAATTTATAATGCTCATTGCGCTGCTCAAGCTGTGAGATGAAGGAAGTATCAATGTTGTGGTCTAATATGACAGCGTCCATGTTCTGCTCTTTGAACATCTTAATGTACTGACCCTGCTGAAGTTTGTCAGTTACATAGTAGATTACCTTGCGCTCATCTTTTTCCTCAGTATTCTCATCTGCTGTATCGGTGCTTTCCTTTTTGATCGGATTGCCGTCAGCATCTAATACCTCAGCTTCATCTTTGTTTTCGTCTTTCTTTTCTTCCTCTTTGACTAAGAGTTCCGGAAGAGTGAGATATTTGTCATCCAGATTCTTGAACAGGATGTAATCGTTCATCTTGTCACAGAATTTGGTATCTTTCAGACAGCCGAATTTGATGAACGGGCTGATGTCGTCCCAGTATTTCTCGTAATTTTCTTTATCCGTCTTGCACATACCGATCAGCTTGTCAGCTACTTTCTTGGTGATGTACTCGGAGATCTTCTTTACAAAACCATCGTTCTGCAGTGCACTTCTGGATACGTTAAGCGGTAGATCCGGGCAGTCGATCACACCTTTTAAGAGCATTAAGAATTCAGGAATGACTTCCTTGATGTTATCGGCGATAAATACTTGGTTGTTGTAAAGTTTGATGGTTCCCTCGATGGAATCATACTCGGTATTGATCTTCGGGAAGTACAGGATACCTTTTAAATTAAACGGATAGTCCATATTTAAGTGGATCCAGAACAACGGTTCTTTGTAGTCTAAGAATACTTTGCGGTAAAATGCTTTGTATTCTTCGTCGGTGCATTCGTTCGGACTCTTTGCCCAGAGAGGGTTGGTATCGTTTAATGAAACCGGACGCTTTACGATCTTTAATTTATCTTTTGCAGGAGAAACTTCAACGACTTCTTTTTCGCCGTTTTCGTTTTCTTTCTCCTCTGTTTTTGCTTCCTCATGGATCGTCTCAACGACAGTGTCTGTGTCTAATTTATCAGCGGCGTCGATCGTCTCATATTCTGTCTCAGCGTTTGCCTTCTCAAGGAAGATCGGAGTCGGCATGAAAGAGCAGTACTTTTCGATGACTTCTCTTGCACGGTACTCGTTGGAAAATTCAACGGAATCCTCGTTTAAGAAAAGGGTGATTTCTGTACCGACGCCTTCTTTGGTGCCATCAGCCATATCAAATTCAGTACCGCCGTCGCAGGACCAGTGAACAGCCGTTGCGCCGTCTTTGTAGGATAATGTATCGATCGTTACCTGATCAGCTACCATGAATGCGGAATAGAAGCCAAGTCCGAAGTGACCGATGATCTGATCGTCGTTTGCTTTGTCTTTGTATTTTTCAATGAAATCTGTTGCGCCGGAAAATGCGATCTGGTTGATGTATTCCTCAACCTCGTCTGCGGTCATACCAAGACCATTATCGATAAATTTTAAGGTTTTTTCTTCCGGATTTACAACAACGTGGATCTCCGGTTTGTAGTCAGACGGTAATGTATATTCGCCCATCATTTCGAGTTTTTTTAATTTTGTGATCGCATCACATCCGTTACTGATCAGCTCACGGAAGAAGATGTCGTGATCGGAATATAACCATTTTTTGATAATCGGGAACAGATTATCGCTGTTAATTGAAAGATTTCCATGTTTCTCTGCCATATTCAAACACTCCTTTATAATCGTAATAAAATGCAGTGAGCAGATCCGCCTCGCTGCTGCCTGAATCTAATATTATAACCGCAAATTTCAAAAGTCAATAGAAAATCAGCACTCTTTTTTAATGAGTGCTAACAAAAGAAACGGAAATGCCTTAAAACAGGGAAAAACCAGTATTTCTAAAAAAAATATAAATTAAGCAGATAAATGGGATTTTCATTTTGCAGGATTTGTTTTATCATGATAACAGTGAAATTTATTAAGCAGATGAAAAAGATGTTTGCTGGGCAGAAATGGAGATTATTATGACACGCGACAATAACATTCCGGAAATTGATTTTGTGATCACATGGGTAGATGGCAATGATCCGGACTGGCAGAAACAGAAAATGGAGTACAGTATGCAGCCGGATCTGTCGCAGAAACAGGATGACAGAAAAGAGAGATACAGAGACTGGGATCTGCTGAGGTACTGGTTTCGTGGTGTGGAGCGTTTTGCACCATGGGTGCGCAGGATACACTTTGTTACATGGGGGCATCTGCCATCCTGGTTAAATAAAGAACATCCGAAGTTAAATATTGTAAATCATAAAGATTTTATTCCAGAAAAATATCTGCCGACATTTAATTCACATGCCATTGAGTGGAATATGCACAGAATCCCAGGTCTGGCAGAGAATTTTGTATATTTTAATGATGATATGTTTCTGATAAAAAAGGTCAGACCGGAACAGTATTTTAAAAATGATCTTCCGGTGGATATGCTGGCTCTTCAGCCTGATGTGGCAAATACAAAAGATCAGGTCATGCCATATATTTACCTGAATAATACCATGCTTCTGGCAAAATATTTTGACAAACGTAAAAATATGAAAAAACAGCCGGGAGCATATTTCCATCCCGGTTATCCGTTTATGTATTTTATTTATAATATGTTAGAACTGGCGTTCCCGTTGTTTACAGGATTTTACACGGTTCATGGGCCGTCTCCTTTTAAAAAGAGTACTTTTGTGAAAATGTGGGAATTAGAACCGGAGTTGTTAAACGAGGTGTGCAGCCATAAATTCCGTCAGAAAGAGGATGTCAGCCAGTATGTGCTCAGGGAGTATCAGAAACTGACTGGCGGTTTTGTTCCCGGCAATGTAAGAAGACTCTGCCGGTATTATGATGTCTCAAATGATAACAGCAGGATTGTGGCTGATATAGGTCATCAGAAGAGTGGAAGCGTCTGTTTGAATGACAGCAATCAGGAGATTGATTTTGAGTGGGCAAAAGAAGAACTTCATATGGGATTTGCACAGATCTTGAAGGAAAAATCTGCATTTGAAAAGTAAGAGGTGAAAAAAGTGATCGTATTAAAAGCAGATAGCGAATTAAAAATGACATTTGAACGGCTGATAAAGACCATGCATGCAAATGTAAACTGGACAGGTCTTTTTGTGGCACTTGATAATTATCTCATTTTACAGGGGGAAGTGCGCTCCCTGTTTTTTCATTTTGACAGCAGAAAAGTGGCGGAAAATATTGTAGATCTGCCGATCAAAGAAGATGAGATCAAAGATACCGATGAGGCAGCAGTACGGGATGTGATCAATATGATCCTGTATGCATTTGGAAAATGGGGAACGATCCAGGGACTTCGTGTGGAAAAAAATACGGAGCAGCTGAATACTCTTTTCGGGAATGTGCTTGCAGGAATCTATATTGAACCGGAATATACCACGCAGTATTTTCGTTTTTATCATGCAGGAAAGCGTATTACCTATGAAGATGTGATACAGGCGGCACTTGAGGCAAAAGAAGCAGTGCAGAAGGAAGAGGAAGCAGACGAGGAACAGGGACTCTGGCATAAAGTTGAATGGAAGATGGCGCATACTGTTTTTGAGAGAACAGAACTTTCACTGTCAGAAAGAGCAAAAGGCAGGATTGGCAATAACTTTTATAAAGTTGGTTACCGCTGCCCAAAATGCAAAGGAAATCTGCATATGATCATGTATCCGAAAGGAAAAGAGTTTCGAATCGAGACGCCTGAGGGAGTAGTCCTTTTGGCAAAAGCATGTACCTGTGCAGCGTGTCACAGATTTTATACGCCGCGCCCATGGAAACTTCTTGGAGACGGCGATATTTATCTGATGGATTTTGAGGAGGATAAAAAGGCATACGAAGATTATCTTGAGCTGATGGGGCGTAACGGCGAGCATGAGGCAAACAGCCGTTATAATGAGTATGAGGACGGCAGAAAGCCGGCGGGTGTCGAGGACGAGCAGCAGCCACTTGAGGAACTGTGCGAGGATCTGCCGGAATATTCAGATGCAGACTTTGAGGAATTATTAAATAAGATAGAAGAGGGATTTTTCCCGGAAAGCAGTATTGCAGCCTGCGAACCTGCCATACAGGAGGAAAAAAAGCGTCGTAAAAAGTTAAAGAGTACGCCTGCATCAGATCAGGACGAAGTCACAGATGATGAAGAAGAGCAGGATGAGAGCAAGAACCGGCACGCAGAAAAACAGCATGGAAATGAAAGCGCGGGTGAAAGTGGATGGAAGCGGAATGAGAACGAAAGGCTGTATGCAGATGCACGTCAGGATGAAACCGAACGACGCCATGTGAAAGGTTCCCGATATGAGAGTGACAGCAGGCAGCCGCACGAAGCTGGGCAGATTGGTGGGGAATCGTCCGATGAAAAATATGCACAGGTAAATAATGCGGAGGCACAGAAAGCCCGTGAAACTTATCAGGCTAAATTTGGAGTCGCAGACCGTATGTCAGAGCGCCAGCTTTCTGAATTAAAACACCAGCTCATGCATGAAACAAGAATTTCGCCCGAAGAGCGGAAACAATACCTGGATGTGTTAGAGGAAAAAGAACAGGACAGAAAGCTTGCCGCGTTAAATAAAAAGGCAGAGAGCTGCGCAGATAAAAATTATGCCGTGATGCGCCGTGTCTATGACGAGATTGCAGAGGAAAAGCTGCCGCAGGAGAAAAAACAGAATCTGCTTTTAAATCTGAAACAGAAAATGCAGACACAGGCAGAGCGGGAAGTCGCAGAGCTAGTTGGGAAAATGCCGCCTAATATGGACAGGGCACGTTACCATGCACTTCGGGAGAAATTAAAAGAATACGAAGGAGTAGATTTAACCCCATATCAGGAACGGTTAGAATCGCAGAAAAATCTTGCCGAACAGCAGGAAATAAAAAATATGATCCGCCAGTCGAGAAAAATCACAAGGGAGGATCTGACAGAGCTTAAGGAGCGTCTGAAAGAAAAGGAGTTTGAGCCGGGGCTGGTTTTGCCGTATTTTGAGCAGATCGAGAATAAAATCCGTCAGATGGATGAAAATGAGATCGCAGAAATTACCGGTGATCCGGCACACATGTCCTTTGATGAGGGAATGGATGCGTATCAGAAGATTGCAGAAGGACCATATTTACCGGATTTAAAGGATAATGCATTAGAACTTTTAAGCAGGCGTCTTTCCAAGATCAAGACGGATGAGTGTGAACAGCTTGTAAATAAGCTGAAAAATGAACTGGAAGAGGCGGGAATCACAGAAAGCCAGAAACATTATTTTTACCCGGCGAGAAAAGTGCTGTTAAAGCAGGCAGCGCCGCAGGAAACAGAGGTTATCGATTATGCCATGGCATCCTATGCCGCAGGAAACGGTCTGTTTGAATATCCGATTTTTGTGGTGGACACATCGAGAAACAACAGTGGAAAAGAGGGGATTATCCTGACACCGGAACATCTATATTACAGCACACTGATGACATCTTACCGTATTGATGTTCCGTCCATAGATGAGATCACTGCATCCACAGGACTTTTAAACCGTGGTGTGTATGTGACAGAGAAAAATGGGAAAAAGACGAAAATTCCATATGCGGTAGAAAATAAGCAGCTCACGGCATATGCCGGGGTATTGAATGAATTTATTCATTATTTACAGGAAAAACCGGATTCGCGAAATATTTCTTATCTGGCGAAAGAAAAACATGATACGATCTGCTGCTTCCGCTGTGGTTATGTATATAAGGGAGGAAATATCTGTCCAAAATGTGGATTTAAAAACAATGCTTAGAAAATATTAAGAATTATTAAAAATGCATAAAAATGCTTCTTATTTTTGAAAGATGTGATATAATATTACAATACATATTGTTATTTAATTAACAAAATATGTGATGGTTATATAAAAGTTGCACACAGTAAATGACACAAAAAATACAGGCATGTGTATGTGTCAGGGGGCGGCCTTTTGATGGCGGCAGATTGGAGGAAAGATGGCAAGATTTACATTACCAGGCGATTTGTATCACGGAAAAGGGGCATTGGAAGCATTAAAGACGTTTGAAGGCAAAAAGGCGATTATCTGCGTAGGCGGTGGTTCCATGAAACGTTTCGGTTTTCTTGACCGCGCAAAACAGTATCTGGAAGAAGCCGGCATGGAAGTACAGCTTTTTGAAGGAATTGAGCCGGATCCATCGGTGGAGACCGTAATGAAGGGCGCAAAGGCGATGGAAGAGTTTGGTCCGGACTGGATCGTTGCGATCGGAGGAGGTTCGCCGATCGATGCGGCAAAGGCTATGTGGATCAAATACGAATATCCGGATATCACATTTGAGGATATGTGCAAGGTGTTTGGTATTCCAAAACTTCGTAAGAAAGCGCATTTCTGTGCGATTTCCTCAACTTCGGGAACTGCAACAGAGGTAACTGCATTTTCCATCATCACCGATTATGAGAAAGGTATCAAATATCCGATCGCTGACTTTGAGATCACACCGGATGTTGCAATCGTTGATCCGGAACTTGCAGAGACAATGCCACAGAAACTGGTAGCACATACCGGAATGGATGCGATGACACATGCAATCGAGGCATATGTATCGACAGCGAACTGTGATTTCACAGATCCGCTTGCCCTGCATGCAATCAAGATGATCCAGCGTGATCTGGTAGGATCTTATAACGGGGATATGGAAAAGAGAGATAACATGCATAATGCACAGTGTCTTGCCGGTATGGCATTTTCCAATGCACTGCTTGGTATCGTACATTCCATGGCACATAAGACCGGTGCTGCATTTGCGGATTACGGCGCACATATCATCCACGGTGCAGCCAACGCAATGTATCTGCCGAAAGTGATCGCATTTAATGCAAAAGATGAGACTGCAAAGAAACGTTACGGAGAGATTGCAGATTTCATGGGACTTGGTGGAAACTCTTTGGATGAGAAGGTTGATCTTCTGATCAAATACCTGCGCGGTATGAATGATGATTTGAAGATCCCGCACTGCATTAAGAATTATGGTGCAGACAGTTATCCGACCGAGCAGGGCTTTGTACCGGAAGAAGTATTCTTAGAGAGACTGCCGGAGATCGCAGCCAATGCAATCTTAGATGCATGTACAGGATCAAACCCGAGACAGCCGAGCCAGGAGGAGATGGAAAAGCTGTTGAAATGCTGTTACTATGACACGGAAGTAGATTTCTAGGATTTTTCGAAGCGGAGAATAAAAAGAAAAAGACAGACGGATTATTCCTGTTGGGTGGGAATGATCCGTCTGTTTTGCATTCATAGGAAATTACGTCCTATGAATGCAAACGCCTTCCGGGCGGGATGCGCACCTCGCGGAGGAGAAGAAAAATATTTTTGAAGTATGTACAGGCAGATAGTCTGCGGAGACATGATAGAAATGATTTCGCAAACAATTGAAAATAGTCGTATTGCGGTTATAATATAGAAAAGGTAATGTAACATAGCGGTACAAATGAAGGAGGAGTTTTAGTTTATGAAAGGAAGGATGAAAAAAGCTTTTACGGCATTGCTGGCTGCGACTGTTTTGGTTGGTGGGATGCCGGTAAATATGCAGGCGAATGTGATTGCAGAGACAGAAAAACGGAATCGGCATCAGAGAAAGTAAATGAAAAATATGCAGATACGGAAGAACAGGATCTGATGGATCGTGAACGTCAGGAGACACAGGCAGGCGAACAGGAGAAACGGGAGAATACGGAGCAGCCAGAGTCGGAAGAAACAGAACAGCCAGACACAGAAGAACAGTCAGAGGAGACAGAGCAGCCAGACACAGAAGAACAGCCGGAGGAGACAGAGCAGCCAGACACAGAAACAGAACTGCCGGAAATGGAAGAAGAAACAGAAGAACGGGAAGAAACTTCAATCAAGGGGGACGCAAGTGAAGAGCAGATTGCAGCGGAACAGAAGGCCTGGACTCTGATTAATAAATATGCAGACCCGGATTACTTTTTAACAGATCCTGAAAGGAATGCTATAACAGATGCCCAGTTTGAGGAATTAAGACAGGCTGCATTACAGGCTGTAGCCGGGTGTACTACACAGTATGAGAAAATAAAAGCGATCATGGCATTTGTTGCGGACAGAACTTATTATGATTATTACGCCTATTATAATAATAAGCCAAGTTATTGGTCACCGTATGAGGTGTACGAGCAAAAGCGTGCTATGTGTTCGGGTTATGCAAGCCTTATGAGAACATTGTGCATTTCCATTGGAATTCCGTGCATGGATTTAGAGGGGCATGCCCATGAATACAATGCTGTTTATGACAGTGAAAATGGAAAATGGATTTTTGCAGATGCTACATGGTGCAGCCGCAACTCTTATTCGGTAGATAAAGAATGGGAGTATCAGGGGTATTCTGACGGGTATTTTGACCTGTCCCCGGAGGAGATTGCAGAATTATCAAATCATCAGATATATAGAGTTGATGGCTTGCTGAAGGATGGATTGTATTACAGTCTGATTTCTTATAGATGGAGCAGAGGAAACTGGTATTTCGACTTAGCTGCTGTAAAAAATAAAAACATCCGTCAGGTAAAGTGTGGCGGATTTGAAGATATTGACGTGCTGGAAGTGAATGATGGAGCGGGTGTGTTTGCAGACTGCACGCTGTTGGAAGAAGCAGATTTGTCCCAGACAGGGATAACGGTAATCGAGAGCAGGCTGTTTTTGAATTGCACTTCTTTAAAAACGGTAAAATTGCCCAAAACATTAACCATGATTTACGGTGCATTTGAAAACTGCACATCGTTAGAAAAAGTGGATTTATCCCAGACAGGGATAACGGAATTGGAAGGAACATTTGAGGGGTGCAGTGCATTGGAAACGGTGAAATTGCCAGAGAATATAACGAAAATTGGATTTGGCACATTTACAGGCTGCAGTTCACTGGAGAAAATGGATTTATCCCAGACTTTGGTTACAGAAATAGGCGGTAGTGCATTTTCTGCCTGCAGTGGATTAAAAACCGTGAAATTCCCCAAAACATTAACGGCGATTGACAGTTATGCTTTTTTATCCTGTAAAAATTTAACGGGGGAACTTGATCTTTCCCAGACCGCGGTAAAAACAATTGGAATCTGTGCGTTTTATAAGGACGGCGGCGTGCTTGGGAAGATAAGGCTGCCAAAGACGATTACAGAGATTGGCAGCGAAGCATTTTCCTGGGAAACGACAGACGGACCTGAAAAAATATATGTAATAACCAGTCTCTCCAAAGATAAAATCAATGCAGAAGCATTTAAGAGGAATGTCCCGGTTGTCGTGTGTCCATATCTTTATACAATAAAATTTGATGGAAATGGTGCAGCAAAAGGGAAAATGAGTGAGAAAGCATGTGCGGCGGGTCAGAAGGAAAAACTTTCAAAAAATAAGTTTGAAAAGAAAGGATATACATTTGCAGGCTGGAATACGCAGCCAGATGGGAAGGGAACCTTTTATGAGGAAAATGCCTATGTAAAAAATCTGACAAAAAAAGCAGATGAGGTCGTAACTTTATATGCCCAGTGGAAAGCAGCACAGTATCAGATTACATATAACCTGAATGGAGGCAAAAATAATAAGAAGAATCCCAAAACATATAAAATCACTTCAAAGACGATAAAACTTTCAAATCCGTCAAAAAAAGGGTATGTGTTTAAAGGATGGTATTGTGATAAAAAATGTACCAAAAAGGTAACCTCTATTAAAAAGGGCAGTACCGGAAAAGTAACACTGTATGCAAAATGGGCAAAGGAAAAGTACACCATTACCTACAAATTAAACGGAGGCAAAAATAATAAGAAAAATCCAAAAATATATACCATTACTTCAAAGATGATAAAACTGGCAGCACCAACAAGAAAAGGGTATGTGTTTAAAGGATGGTACCGTGATAAAAAATGTACCAGAAAGGTAACCTCTATTAAGAAAGGCAGCACGGGGAAAATCACACTGTATGCAAAATGGAAAAAGAAATAAACAAATCCAAAATGTTCCACATAACGGAACAAAGTTTTACATTGTGAAAATGTTACAAAAAAACAGGGAAAAACAGTAAAAAAAATGTTGCTATTTAGACAAAATATGTTAGAATAAATATGTGCGTTTTAGAAAGGCACATAACATGGCTTGATTATGGAAACAAATACGGTGTCCATAATTACATAGTAATTTATTTTAGGAGGAATTATCAAAATGGCAAACAAATGGGTGTATATGTTTAGCGAAGGCGACATGACCATGCGTAACCTGCTTGGCGGTAAAGGTGCCAACCTTGCAGAGATGACAAGCATCGGACTTCCTGTACCACAGGGATTCACAATCACAACAGAGGCTTGTACACAGTACTATGAAGATGGTCGCAAGATCAACGACGAGATCATGGCTCAGGCTATGGAAGGCGTTAAGAAAATGGAAGAGATCAACGGAAAGAAATTCGGCGATCTTGAGAATCCGTTATTAGTATCTGTTCGTTCAGGAGCAAGAGCTTCCATGCCAGGTATGATGGATACCATCTTAAACCTTGGTTTAAATGACGAAGTAGTTGCTGCAATGATCAAAGGTAATCCGGATCCTGCATTCGAGCGTTTCGTATATGACTCATATAGACGTTTCATTCAGATGTTCTCAGATGTAGTTATGGAAGTTGGTAAAAAATACTTTGAGCAGCTCATCGACAAGATGAAAGAAGAGAGAGGCGTTAAATTTGATATCGACCTTACAGCAGCTGACTTAAAAGAGTTAGCAGAGCAGTTCAAGACTGAGTACAAGAACCAGTTAGGTACAGATTTCCCTTCAGATCCTGTTGAGCAGTTAAAACTTGCTATCGAGGCTGTATTCCGTTCATGGGACAACCCACGTGCAAACGTATATCGTCGTGATAACGATATCCCATATTCCTGGGGTACTGCAGTTAACGTAATGCCTATGGTATTCGGTAACTTAAATAACGAGTCCGGTACAGGTGTTGCATTTACACGTGATCCGGCAACTGGCGAGAACAAACTGATGGGTGAGTTCTTAATCAATGCACAGGGTGAGGACGTAGTTGCAGGTGTTCGTACACCTATGCCAATCGCTCAGATGGAGAAAGAATTCCCTGAGGCATATGCAGACTTCTTAAAAGTTTGTGAGACTCTTGAGAATCATTATCATGATATGCAGGATATGGAGTTCACCGTTGAGAACAAGAAGTTATACATGCTTCAGTGCCGTAACGGTAAGAGAACAGCTCCGGCTGCACTTAAGATCGCTTGCGATTTAGTAGACGAGGGACATAAGACTCCGGAAGAGGCAGTTGCTATGATCGATCCTCGTAACCTTGATACATTACTTCATCCACAGTTCGATGCTGCTGCATTAAAAGCTGCTACACCGATCGGAAAAGGACTTGGTGCTTCTCCGGGTGCTGCATGTGGTAAGATCGTATTTACAGCAGAGGATGCTGAAGAGTGGAATGCAAGAGGAGAGAAAGTCGTATTAGTACGTCTTGAGACATCTCCAGAGGATATCACTGGTATGAAAGCTTCCCAGGGTATCTTAACAGTTCGTGGTGGTATGACATCTCACGCAGCCGTAGTTGCACGTGGTATGGGTACCTGCTGTGTATCCGGATGTGGCGATATCGCTATGGACGAAGAAAATAAGAAATTTACATTAGCTGGCAAAGAGTTCCATGAGGGAGATTACATCTCAATCGATGGTACAACCGGTAACATCTACGATGGAGCAATTAAGACTGTTGATGCTACAATCGCTGGTGAGTTCGGACGTGTTATGGCTTGGGCTGATCAGTTCAGAACTCTTAAAGTTCGTACAAACGCAGATACTCCTGCAGATGCTAAGAAAGCTCGTGAGCTTGGTGCAGAAGGTATCGGTCTCTGCCGTACAGAGCATATGTTCTTCGAGGAAGACAGAATCGCTGCTTTCCGTGAGATGATCTGCTCCGATACTGTAGAAGAGAGAGAAGCTGCATTAGAGAAGATCCTGCCATATCAGCAGGGAGACTTCGAAGCATTATACGAAGCTCTGGAAGGTAACCCAGTTACAATCCGTTTCTTAGATCCACCTCTTCATGAGTTCGTTCCGACTGAGGAAGCTGACATTGAGAAACTTGCAAAAGCTCAGGGTAAATCTGTTGAGACCATCAAGAACATCATCGCTTCTTTACATGAGTTCAACCCAATGATGGGACACAGAGGATGCCGTCTTGCAGTTACCTATCCGGAAATTGCTAAGATGCAGACAAAAGCTGTTATCCGTGCAGCAATCAACGTTCAGAAGAAACATGCTGACTGGACTGTAAAACCTGAGATCATGATCCCATTGGTTTGCGAAGTAAAAGAGTTAAAATATGTAAAAGATGTTGTTGTTGAGACAGCAGATGCTGAGATCGCAGCAGCAGGTATCAAACTTGAGTATGAAGTAGGTACTATGATCGAGATTCCAAGAGCTGCTCTTACAGCTGATGAGATCGCAAAAGAAGCTGATTTCTTCTGCTTCGGTACAAACGACTTAACACAGATGACATATGGTTTCTCTCGTGATGATGCTGGTAAGTTCTTAAATGCTTACTATGATAAGAAAATTTTCGAGAACGATCCATTTGCAAAACTTGACCAGACAGGTGTTGGTAAGTTAATGGAGACAGCTATTAAACTTGGAAAACCGGTTAATCCGAAACTCCATGTTGGTATCTGTGGTGAGCACGGTGGAGATCCTTCATCTGTTGAGTTCTGCCACAAGATTGGTCTGGATTATGTATCCTGTTCACCATTCCGTGTGCCGATCGCTCGTTTAGCTGCAGCACAGGCTGCTATTGCAAATAAATAATTTGTTATAAGGTAAAATGCAGTCTGTGCTGCATGCACAGGGCTGCTATCGCAGACAAATAATTTGTATTGCATCAATTAAAAAGGGGATATGTTATTTTTGGGAAAAGGTAATATATAGGGGGAAAACCCGCATGAACCGAAAGGTTTGTGCGGGTTTTTGTGTTGTGTAAAGGTAAGGATTGACAATCCATATATTTATCAATATAATTAAACCAAGAGTTTAATTAACTGAAGAGGAGAGGTATATGGGACGAAGAAAAAAAGAACCGAGGGCAGTACATAGAGAAAATATTGCGTCAGCGGCATCGGTACTGTTTATGGAAAATGGAATCACGGCAACTTCCATGAGTGATATTGCAGAAGCTGCCGGATACAGTAAAGCTACGTTATATGTATATTTTGAAAACAAAGAGGAGATCATTGGTCTGCTGGTTTTAGAGAGCATGCAGAAATTATATGGATATATAGTTGCTGCGTTAGAAGAGCAGCAGACAACAAGGGCTAGATACGATATGATCTGTAAAGGTTTAATACAGTATCAGGAGGAATTTCCGTTTTATTTTAAAATGGTGTTGGACAAAATTAATGTTGATTTTAAAGATCATGATTACCTGCCAGAAGAGAAAGCTACCTATCATGTGGGGGAAGAAATCAATGAAAAAATGAAAGAATTTTTAGTGGCAGGCATTCAAAATGGTGATTTGCGAGAGGATTTAAAAATAATGCCTACGATCTTTCAGTTCTGGGGAATGTTAGCAGGACTGATACAGCTTGCAGCGAATAAGGAAGAATATATCAAAATGTCGATGGATTTATCGAAGAGTGAATTTTTAGAGGATGGGTTTGGCATGTTGTACCATTCAATAGAAAATATTCTATAGAAAACATTCATAGAAAAAACGTCAAAATAACCGAAAGACGGAGGAGTTTGGAAATGTTAGGAATTTATTTGAGTGGTACAGGTAATACGAAATACTGCGTTACAAAGCTGGTAAAATTAATCGATGCGTCAGCCGATGTGGTTCCGTTAGAAGATGAATTTATCATTGATAAAATAAAAAGAAACGAAACAGTGATCCTTGGGTATCCGACGCAGTTTTCGAATGCACCATACATGGTAAGAGATTTTATCCAAATGCATGCCTCTTTATGGAAAGGCAGGAAAATGATATGTGTCGCGACCATGGGAGCATTTAGCGGGGACGGCGCCGGATGTGCAGCAAGGCTTCTGAAAAAATACGGAGCAGTGATCTTAGGCGGCGTACATATTAAAATGCCGGATTCCATATGTGACAGTAAAATGTTGAAAAAATCTGCAGAAGAAAATGAAAAGATTATCAGAAAAGCGGATGAAAAATTGAAAGAAGCTGCAGAACGGATCAGGCAGGGGGATTATCCTGCGGAGGGGCTGACAATTTTCGCCCATATAGCAGGACTTTTTGGACAAAGGCTCTGGTTTTATAAAAAAACGGCAGGATATACCGACCAGCTAAAAATAAATCAGGATTGCGTGGGATGTGGTAAGTGTGCAAAAATCTGCCCCATGAAAAATATCACGATGGAGAATGGAAGACCTCATCCAGGCAGCAAATGTACGATGTGTTACCGCTGTATATGTAATTGTCCACAAAAGGCGATCACACTTTTGGGAAGTAAAGTTATCTTGCAATATAAATTTGAAGATTCTTCCAATCTTACAAAAATGTAAGATTTATCAGGGAAATGTAAGCTAATAAAATGGCGGTACATTTCCTTTTTTGTTAAGATATAGTCGTGAATTAAGTAAAGCAGATAATTTTTGGGGAGGGAAATTTATGAAAAAGAAAAAACATTCGCGAATCTGGACTGTCGCAGGTATAATCCTGTTAGGTATAGTTGCTGTCGGCAGTATATATTCTCATTTTGGAGGATTTGGTACCGGACCATGTGCTGATGAAACGGAATTTATGCAATACGCAGACCAGGTGGATAATATAAAAATACCGGAGAAAACAAAAATTGTGGCACTGGGGGAGGCATCCCATGGAAATGCAGAGTTTCAGCAGTTAAAACTTTCCGTATTTCAAAATCTGGTGGAAAATGCCGGGATAAGAGCATTTGCACTGGAGGGAGACTACGGTGGATGCGAGTATGTGAACCGCTACATTCACGGTGGGGAAGGAACGGCAGAGCAGGCTGCCGCGGCGATTGGCTTTGCAATATACAGAACTGATGAGATGGCAGATCTGATCTCTTATATGCGAAAATACAATGAGACTGCAAAAGATGGAGATGATTTAAGGTTTTATGGGTTTGACATGCAAAGATGGTCCTATAATCTGCAGTATCTGATTGAAGCATGTGAAAAGGCGGGGATAGATGTGACAGAACTGAAGAAACTGGAGGATACAGAAGAACAGCACAGTGAGTATGATGTTGAACAGCAGAGCAGAGTGATCACAGAAATAAAAGAAGAATTACAAAAATCAGATGTAAAGGACATTGTACAGGCGGATCATCTGGCAGATACGCTGCTGCAGAATATTTCTCTTGGGAAAGTGATCAATTCTGCCGTAGAAGGAAATGTGCTCAGAGACCAATTGATGGCAGAAAATGTGCTGTGGATCCTTTCTATGGAAGAGCAGAGGGGCAATTCCTGTATTTTTATTTCAGGTCACAATGGGCATATAGAGCGGTTTGGAAATTATGGCGCAGGTACCAGAGTGATGGGGAATATTCTTTCCGATGAACTGGGGGACGGATATTTTGCGATTGGAACGGATTTTTACAAGACGAACTGCAATCTTCCGAAAAATGATGGAAAGCGTATCACGCACACGTTTTATTCCTATGATCCTCTAGCGAAAGCCGCGAAGAAAGCCGGTTATGATATGAGCTGGCTGGATTTTTCAAAGGTTCCGGAAAATTCACAACTGAAAGAGCAGATTACAGATCATGTTTCTATGGGATCGTTAGGAGAGGGCTATAGTGCGTTTTTTATGAGCATTTTTCCTCAAAGTTACCGCGTATCACAATCGCCGGAAAAATTGTATGATGGAATGATCTTTGTTACCGATGCGCATCCGATAGAGATACGGGAAGAGATAAGTGAAAAATAAGACTGTCAAAAATCATTGGTCAGGTACAGGCAATCGACCGTATGGTTGACGAGGATGTGCCGTGTGAGGATGTCTTAGCGCAGATTACCTTGCCGGCGGAACAGAAAAAAGCGGATATCGGAATTGCGATGGGCGGTGTTGGAAGTGATATTGCGTTGGATGCAGCAGATATTGCGCTGGTGGATGATGAAGTAAAAGAACTGCCGCATCTGATTGCATTATCCAGGCGGATGATGATCACGATCAAATGCAATATGAGTTTTTCGATGGGGCTTAACTTTGTGGCGATCGTGCTTGCAATCATCGGAATTTTAAATCCGGTCGTGGGAGCATTGGTACATAATGCAGGTTCTGTGCTCGTCATCATCAATTCGGCATTGCTGTTACAATGGAAACAAAATAAATAGAAAAATGGATCTCCAGAAAGTGGTTTTTATTTTCTGAGATCTGTTTTTTGTGAAAAAGCAACAAAAACAAAACATATGTTTGTATTTCGGGACGCTATATGGTATAGTTAAGTAAAGTATTACGAATGAAATAGTATAGGAGGAGAGCATGAAATTTCTTCATATCTCGGATTTGCATATTGGAAAAAGAGTCAATGAGTTTTCCATGATCGAAGATCAGAAATATATTTTACGGCAGATCAAAGAGATCGCATTGGAAAAACAGGTGGATGCGGTTATGATCGCGGGGGATATCTATGATAAGCCGGTTCCGTCTGCGGAGGCGGTACAGTTGTTTGATCAGTTTCTCACGGGACTTGCTGATTGCGGGAAAAAGGTGTTTGCAGTCAGTGGAAATCATGATTCCGCGGAACGTATTGCATTTGGTGCACAGCTTATGAGCAGCCGGGAAGTCTATGTTTCACCGGTTTATGATGGAGAGGTGAGGTGTGTTACATGTCAGGATGCATATGGGGAACTCTGCATCTGGCTGCTGCCGTTTATCCGCCCGGCGGTCGTGCGCCATGCGTGGAGGAAAGTGACAGAGGGGATATCCATTGGAAAAAAAGATGCCGGGACAAAACAGGATCTGGCACAGGAAGATGATGTGGAGACAGTGGAAACATATCAGGATGCCCTGCAGTTTGTCGTATCTCATATGCCGGTGGACGCATCAAAGCGGAATATATTGGTGGCACATCAGTTTGTGACAGGGGCTTCGCGATGTGAGTCGGAGGAAGTTTCGGTGGGTGGATTAGATCAGATCGGGGCGGAAGTGTTTGATGTTTTTGATTACGTTGCATTAGGGCATATTCATAGCCCGCAGCATATCGGAAGGGAGACACTGCGCTATTGCGGAACCCCGCTCAAATATTCTTTTTCCGAGGCGGAACAGAAAAAGTCTGTTGTTGTCATGGAGATAAAGGAAAAGGGAGATACCTTCATTGAAAAAGTTCCGTTAAAACCGCTTCGTGATCTGAGAAAGATCCGGGGAACATACATGGAACTGATGTCGAAAGATTTTTATGAGGGCACAGAAACAGACGATTATCTGCAGATCACACTGACCGATGAGGAGGATGTGCCGGATGGAATGGCAAAGCTTCGGACGGTATACCCGAATCTGATGCAGCTTGTCTATGATAACAGCAGGACCAGACAGAGCAGGCAGGTTGAGGTGACCGAACATGTGGAGCAAAAATCAGAGATGGAACTGTTTGAAGAATTTTACGAGATACAGAATAATCAGCAGATGAGTGAAGAACAGCAGGATTTTGTCAGAGAACTGATGGAAGAGCTGGTGCATTGATAAGTTCCTGAAAAAATAGTTTGAGAAGCAAATACAGGAAAACTGATGTTTCAGGGAACGAGATATTTGGGATTTGAGAGAAAATAGGAGCGGCAGGAAAGGAACGATTTATGAAACCAGTCAGTCTTACAATAAGTGCATTTGGCCCGTATGCGGGGGAGCAGACCATAGATTTTGAACGGCTTGGATCGCAGGGATTATTTCTGATCACAGGGGATACCGGGGCAGGAAAGACCACGATCTTTGATGCAATCACGTTTGCGCTGTACGGGGAAGCCAGTGGTGATGTGCGCAAAGCGGATATGTTCCGCAGCAAATATGCAAAAGATGACGTGAAAACATTCGTGCGTCTGACATTTGAGTACGCAAATAAACGGTATACAGTAGAGCGTAACCCGGAATATATGCGCCCGAAGGGACGTGGGACGGGAATGACAACGGAAAAGGCGAATGCCACACTAGAATACCCGGATGACAGAGAACCAGTGACAAAAAGCAGAGAGGTCACACGCGCCATCACAGAGCTGATCGGTTTAGACTGCAGACAGTTTACCCAGATAGCAATGATCGCACAGGGGGATTTTCAGAAAGTATTGTTTGCCAATACGGAGGAGAGAGGAAAGATTTTTCGTCAGATATTCGGGACGGATATTTATCGTGTGCTGCAGGACAAACTGAAAGATGCCGTAAAAAAACAATGGAAAGAATATGATGAACTGCGGCGCAGCATCAATCAGTATATGGAGGGAATTGTCTGTGAGAGTGACTCTCTGGATGAAGAAGGGACAAGGATCGCAGAAAAAATAAATCTTTTAAAAAAGGAAAAATTTGACGGCAGGATCGAGGAGGGAATCTCACTTTTAGAAGAACTTTGTAAAGCGGAAGAATCTGCGTTGGAGTGCCTGCAAAAGAAAAAAGAGGCGCTGGATCAGCAAATAAAAAATATGGATGAACTTAGCGGGAAAGTGCGTGAAAATGCAGACAGAAGGCGGTTGTTGGAAGAAAAACAGCAGAAGCTGAAGGACTTAGAAGCGCTTCTGGTGCAGGCAAAAGCGGATATGGACAGGGCAGGAGAGGAAGCGGAATGCTGTGAAAAATTAGGCAGAACGATTGAAGAATATAAACAGAAGCTGGTGTTGTTTGAAAAAATACAGGAAATTGGTCTGTCGCAGGAAAAGAAGCACCAGGATATGGAAGAAAAGGTTCAGAAAAAACGGCAGGATGAACAGAGACGAACAGAACTGGAGGGAAAACTGCAGCAGGAAAAAGAGACCTTAAAATCTTATGAGGGCATTACTGCGGAAATACAACGCATAGAGCATGAAATGCGACTGATCACAGAAAAAATGGATACGCTGAAAAATCAGAGAGACAGGAGCCGTGCGCTGGAGGAGCATATTTCAGATCAAAATGAAAAACTTGATTTAAAAAAGAAAACAGAAAACAGTCTTTTAGAACAGCGGCAACTGTTAAAAGAAGAACAGGAGCAGAACAAGGATGCGGCAGGACAGGAGATTGCCTATGAGAAGGAAGTAAAAGAAATCCGACAGAAAATACAGGATCTGACAGAGATTGCAGAACAGTTGAACACATCAGAAAGAGAAGTAAAGAGACTTGGTACAGAACTGGAAAACGTACAGAAATCATATGAGGTAAAAAGCAGGGACTTACAGCAGCAAAAAGAAACGTGGGAGCAGCTTTCCGGTGCAGACAGCAGGGGAGAACAGGCAGAGAAAGCAATATTGGAAGTATCAGAGAGGATACGCAGGCTCGAAGAGCTGGAAAACAGGTTAGAGGATTGGGAGAAAGTCAGCAGAGAAAGGGAGAAAACTCAAAAACAGTATCAGAAAGCAGCCGCAGAGCAGAAACAGATCAGTGAACAATACCGGAGAATAGAACAGCAATTCTGGGATGCACAGGCGGGAATGCTGGCGCAGGGATTAAAGGAAGACGAACCCTGTCCGGTCTGTGGAGCCATACATCATCCGACACTGGCAGTCATACCACAGGAAACTCCGGATCGGGAAGTGTTAAAACAGGCAAAAGCGGAGGATGAAAAGGCAAGGGAGTCAGTCAGCAGACTGAGTGAAAAAGCGCATCAGCTCGTGACACAGGAAAATGAGAAAATGTCAGCAGTCCTAAAGGATGCAGGAGAACTGCTTGGTGAGCCTGATGTCAGAATGTCTTTAAATGAAATAAAGACGGAGACAAAAAGGCAAAAGAGTGCTGATGAGGCGAGAAGGGAAGAATATAAAGATCAGAAAGAAAAAGCGAAAAAGGATCTGGATGTCAAGCATGTATTAGAAGAACAGATGCAGTCTGCGCAGGATGAACTGGTTATGTTAAACGAACAGAACATTAATCTTGGACAGATGCTTGCCACGGCGACAGAACGGTGCACACAGCAGAAACAGCAGTGGAAGAAAAACGTTGCAGACTGTGGAACTGGCATAGAGCAGACAGAGGATCAAAAAACTGTTTTTGCACAGCTTATGCAGATTGAAAACGAACGGAACACGCAGTTTTTACAGGCAAAAAATAACAGGAAACGTGCAGAGCAGATCAAAGATGAATTAAAAGAAAGCGAAGAAACAATACAAAAGATAAGAGGAACAATCAGCAGTATTCAGGAAGAAATTGCAAAATTGACTGGAAACAGGGAAACTGCCGAAAAGCAGATCAGTGACGATATAAAATCTGCATGTAATTTAATTACATGTAATCAGAGCACTTTAACTGGAGATACAGATGTCAATACATTACAGACCATAAAAAACGCTGATGGGAGTCAGGTTTTGTCAATAGAAGATTTTGATGCAAAACCATACCATGTACAGTCTGTGATTACTATGCTGCAAAGAGCAGCCGATGAGAAAAAAGCGGAACTTTCCAAAAAACAGGAAGACGAACGAAAAAAGACTGCCTTAGAAAAAAAGATTCCGCTCGATGAAACAGAAATAAAAACACTTGCCGACCAGATCAATGTGGCAGAACAGGAGCTGGTACGTCTGCAGACAGAGTACGCAAATGAAGAAAAGAATCTCAATGAGCTGAAAGAGCAGGTAAAGGATGTAACAAAAGAGGGGGTACAGACACAGATAAACGAGTTTACCCTGAAAAAAAGAAATTTAGAAGAGAACAGAGAAAAGACAAGAGAAGCGTATCATAATTACGAAAAAAACAGAGAGACGGAAAAGGGCGTCATTCAGATGCTGCTTCGTCAGATTGAGGAAACAGAGAAAGCAATATCGTTTCCGGAAGAAGAGATCGAAAAGCAGGCGGGAGAACTGCGTGCAAAAAGAAATGAGATGGAAGAAAACAGGACTTCAAAATATACATCTTATTGTACTAATAGGGAAATCTGTAAAAATGTCAACAAAAAACAAAAAGATATCGCACAGACTGAACAAAAGTATGTCTGGATGAAATCTCTTTCCGATACGGCAAGTGGAATGTTAAACGGTAAGGCAAAGATTGAACTGGAAACTTATGTGCAGATGGCTTATTTTGACAGGATACTGATCCGAGCAAACCGGAGGATGCTTACGATGAGCAGCGGGCAGTATGAATTAAAACGTGAGGAAGAGACAGGAAGCCGCAAGGAAAAAGCAGGATTGGAACTTTGTGTGATTGATCATTATAACGGGACAAAGCGCAGTGTAAAGACGCTTTCCGGTGGGGAGTCTTTCCAGGCATCATTGTCACTTGCGCTTGGACTGTCGGATGAGATACAGTCTTATGCGGGTGGAATCCGTATGGATTCCATGTTTGTGGACGAGGGATTTGGGTCACTCGATGAGGATGCCTTAGAACAGGCGTTAAAAGCATTGCTGCAGCTCACCGAGGGAAATCGTCTGGTAGGAATTATTTCACATGTATCTGAATTAAAAGACCAGATCGACAAAAAAATAATTGTGACAAAGCAGCGGACGCCGGAGGGTGTCAGCAGTGTTGCAAGAGTGGAATAAAAAGAAACGCAATTTGGGGTAAACAGGTGTTACGGCTTTCGTCGATGCCGATATTAAGATCCAAAGTTATTGACTGCGGCACTTCAATGTGCTAATATACTAAAATATAGATAAAATCATGAATCAGAGAATCATAACAGTAAAGTAACGATAAAAGTTGCGGAAAAGAGGAGAAGATGAGCGAAAAGAAAATACCGTATAAAATTTATCTGGAAGAGAATGAGATGCCGACACAATGGTACAATGTGCGCGCTGATATGAAGAACAAACCAGCACCGCTTTTGAACCCGGCAACTCTAAAACCGATGACCGCGGAGGAACTGGGGCATGTATTCTGTGATGAACTGGTAAAACAGGAACTCGATGATACCAACCCATACATCGATATTCCACAGGAGATCCGTGATTTTTACCGCATGTACCGTCCGTCACCACTGGTGAGAGCATATTGTCTGGAAAAAAAACTGGGGACTCCGGCAAAGATCTACTATAAATTTGAGGGAAACAATACAAGTGGAAGCCATAAATTAAACTCTGCGATTGCACAGGCATATTATGCAAAGAAGCAGGGATTAAAAGGTGTGACAACAGAGACAGGTGCTGGACAGTGGGGAACTGCACTTTCTATGGCGTGTGCTTATTTTGATCTTGACTGTAAAGTCTATATGGTAAAAGTTTCCTATGAACAGAAACCATTCCGCCGTGAGGTAATGCGCACATATGGAGCAAGTGTAACCCCGTCACCGTCTGAGACAACAGAAGTCGGCAGAAAGATTTTAGCAGAGCATCCGGGCACAACAGGAAGTCTTGGCTGTGCAATCTCCGAGGCAGTAGAAGCTGCAACGACGAGAGAAGGATATCGTTATGTATTGGGAAGTGTGTTAAATCAGGTATTGTTACATCAGTCAGTCATTGGACTTGAGACAAAAGCTGCTCTGGAAAAGTATGATATTACGCCGGATATCATTATCGGATGTGCAGGCGGCGGTTCCAATCTTGGGGGTCTGATCTCTCCGTTTATGGGAGAAAAGCTGCGTGGTGAAAAAGACTATCAATTTATCGCAGTCGAACCGGCATCCTGTCCGAGTCTTACGAGAGGCCGCTATGCATATGATTTCTGTGATACCGGAAGGGTCTGTCCGTTAGCAAAGATGTATACACTTGGCAGCGGATTTATTCCATCTGCAAACCATGCCGGAGGACTTCGCTATCACGGCATGAGTTCAACTCTGTCACAGCTTTATGATGACGGACTGATGGAGGCAAGGAGTGTAGAGCAGACTTCTGTATTTGAAGCAGCAGAGCAGTTTGCAAGAATAGAGGGAATCCTTCCGGCACCGGAGAGTTCTCATGCGATTCGTGTTGCCATTGACGAGGCGTTGAAATGTAAAGAAACCGGAGAAGAAAAGACTATCGTTTTTGGACTTACCGGAACCGGCTATTTTGATATGGTTGCATATGAGAAGTTTAACAATGGAGAGATGACAGACTATATTCCGACCGATGAAGAGCTTGCAGTGGGATTTGCAGGGCTGCCGAAGGTGGAGTAAAAATAGCAGAAACATGGGCTAGTGTACTGGCATATTGATATTTGCTGCCGGTACTGATATTACCAAATCTGCTTGGAATGGACGGAGTCTGGCTGTCGATCACAACGGGCGAGATACTCAGTATGATCATGAGTATTTACTATTTTATGAAATATAGAAAAATCTGGAGTGAGAAGTAAGAAAGATTTCATTGATGAATCAAATCAGGAAAAAGTTTTTTCCTGTGCAAAGTAAGAAAAAGATAAATTGACACACAAAAATAGATGTACTATCATCTGGTTAGATGCAGGTACATCTATTTTTTGTATGCTAATTGGAAAGTCATAAGTTAGATTTTAATTTTCAGAGTTGGTTAGGAGTGGAGATCGCAATGGACGAGTCAGGAAGAAAAATCACAAAGATCGCGCGTGAAGCGGGGAAGTTTACCTTAAAGATGATGAAAGAGGAAGGAATCGGAACGGCAGAATTTGATTTTATCCATTTCATCCGGCACAATCCCGGCGTCACACAGGCGAAAGTCAGAGAGCAGTTAAAGATTGATAAAGGGGCTGCTGCAAGGCGTGCGGCCAATTTAGAGAGCAAAGGATATCTTTACCGGAAACCGAACCCGGAGGATGGAAGAAGCCAGCTTTTGTATGCGACAGAGAAAGCGGAACAGTTAAAAAATTCAAAGGCGTCCATTGAGAGCGTGTTTTATGAGTGGCTTTTAGCGGAGCTGCCCAAGGAGGAAAAAGCGGCATTTCTTGAGACGTTAGATAAACTTTACTGGCGGTCGAAGGAACAGCGGCGGGCAGAGTTTTGCGATGTGTCAAAACTCGTGCAGTCCGGTTCAGACGACAGGATGGAAATGGATGGTGAGTCAGATGAGTGATAAGTACGACAGAAAAAATGCTGGAAGTGAAAAACAAAAATTTGAGGCAGACCATGTGATTTCCTATTTTAAAATGGAGTGGAAAGTTCTTCTTGCGGTGACAGTCTCCGGGTTGATTTACAATTTAGGACTCCTTGCCGGACCATGGTTTGAGGGAAAAATGGCGGGCTGTCTGGTGGATATCCTTGGCGGCAGGGCAGGATTTCCTGATATGGGAAAACTGGTCGCAACCTATGTGATCGCAATCGCAGTGGTGCAGAGTTCCAGATATATCAAGCGTTTTTATGTGAGACGTTTTGCAAACAATGTCAACCGGCGCATGAAACATGTTCTGTATGACAGCCTTGTGCATAAAAGCCGGGCAGAACTGGAAGAGGAAGGCGCCGGAAATGTCATGACAAAAGCGATTCTGGATGTGGATGACTGTGCGGAGGGCATGCGGAAATTTACCACGGAGATATTTGATACAGGGGTAGCTTTGCTTGCATATGCCGGAATGCTTCTCTTTTATGACTGGAGACTTGCGCTTTTAAGCATGCTGTTCCCGCCGGTTTCGTATTTTCTGGCAGAGAAGATGAAAGGAATTGTGCAGAGAACCGGGGCAGCCTATAAGGAGCAGTCCGGGATCTTAAGTGCCGCTACCTTAGACCGGGCATCCAATGCGGTCACCTATCGTGTTTATGGATGCGAGCAGGAGCGAAAAGATGCGTATGAGAAAAATCTTTCAGCTTACGAAAAATCTGCGGTGCGGGCGAATATATGGAGCGCGGCATTTCCGCCGATCTACCGTGTCATCTCGATGGCGGGTGTCATTTTCATTTTATATTTTGGAGGTAAAAACGTGCTTGGAAGTGGCTGGAGAGTCTGGGATGTTGCGGCATTTACCACATTTCTTACCTGTTTTACCAAACTTTCGGTAAAATCATCGAGTGCGGCAAAACTTTTTAACGCAGTTCACAAGGCACAGGTTTCCTGGAAGAGGATCAAACCCCTCATGAAATGTGTGGAACATGAAAGTGAAAGCAGAGTGCAAAAACAGGCAGAGCTTACGGTTTCCCATTTGAGTTTTGCATATCCGGGCGGGACAGATATTTATGAGGATATCACATTTTCTGCAAAACCGGGACAGATCATTGGTGTTACCGGTGCCGTTGCGTCCGGCAAGTCTACGTTTGGAAAGACATTTCTGTGCGAATATCCTTATCAGGGAAGTATCCGTTTTGCAGGCAGAGAGTTAAACGAGATGGGAAATAGTGTGTTGACCGGAACCATTGGTTATTTAGGACACGACCCGGAATTATTTGATGACAGTATAAAAAACAATATTCTGATGGGAGAAAATGAGGATACAGAAACTTATTTGAAAGCAGTATGTTTTGATAGAGAAGTTGCAGAGATGGAACAGGGACCTGACACGGTTGTGGGAAGTGGAGGAGTCAGACTTTCCGGTGGTCAGGCAAAGCGTCTTGCACTTGCGAGAACTTTGTGCCATAAAAGACCGGTGCTGATCTTAGATGATCCTTTCTCCGCACTTGACCGGAATACGGAACAGGAAGTATATACCAATTTAAAGGCGATGACGTCAGACAGCATCGTGATCCTGTTATCCCACAGACTCTATCTTTTCCCGGAAATGGATCAGGTGATCTGGATGGAGCATGGGCATGCGGCGGTCGGCACACATGAGGAGATCATGGAAAAATACCCGGAATATGCAAGACTTTATGAGGAGCAGACGAAGGGAAGTACGGCGGAGAAAGTAAATGCAGGAAAATGTGCTGAAACAGAACAAGGCAGAAAAGAAAGGGGGCGTGCAGAATAATGCATAGCGGGACGTGCAGCAAATTGAACAGCGGGACGCATAGCAGTAAAAATGTAGGCAGTGTCATGTGGCGGACGATAAAAAAACAGAAGTGGCTTTCCGCCGGGATCGTGTGTGCAGTGGCCGGTGCAATCCTGACAGCGCTTCTTCCACCGCTCATTCTTGGAACTATTATAGATACCATGACGACGGGAAATGTGGTATCATTTTATCTGATCTTGGCATATTTTGGATTTACACTGCTCATGGGGGCACTGGAAAGTTCAAGGGAAGGACTGCTGATTGTGTTCGGGCAGAAAATCACGCACGCACTACGAAGCAGCCTGATGGATAAATATACGGATCTGACGGCAGATGCACTGACACATCAGGAGCCGGGGTCAGTGGTTTCCCGGTTCGTCGGGGATGTTGATACGGTGGAAAACCTGTTTACATCAGGCATTATCAGCATGTTTTCCGATGCATGCAAGATCGTCAGTATTCTTGCCGTCATCTGGTTTCGGAACAAGGGGCTTGCCATTGTGCTTTTGGTGTTGCTGCCGTTTCTGTTCTGGTTTACGCGCATCGTGCAGAAAAATATGCTGACCGCGCAGATCGAAAACCGCCGTGCTGTCAGCCGTGCCCTGGGCCATGTTCCGCAGACGCTTCACAACATCAGAACGATCCGGAGTCTCGGCAAAGAAAACTATATGGCAGAGCGTTATGATACCTGCATCGGCGAGAGCTACCGGGCGATGGAGCAGACAAATTTTTATGATGCAGTCTATTCACCAGTCATTCTGATCCTGAATGCGGTGGTTGTGGCGGTTGTCATGCTTTTTTCGGCTTCCGGCAATGCGAATGTATTAAGTCTGTTTGGAATGTCGGCTGGTACGGCGGTCGCTGTCATGAACTATATTTCGCAGATCTTTTCCCCGGTGGAGAGCCTTGGAATGGAGATCCAGACCATACAGTCTGCTGTGGCGGGCGTGCACAGGATCAATGAATTTTTCAGTCTGGAAGAATTACCGGAAAAGACTGATTACAGAAAAGAGAGTACACAAAAGAAAGATAACGTATTTGTGGAATTTCAGAATGTGACATTTGCCTACGAAGAACAAAATGTGCTAAATGGTCTCAGTTTTCAGGTAAAAGAAGGAGAACAGGTTACACTTTCCGGTCGCACCGGCGCAGGCAAAAGTACGATATTCAAGCTGCTGCTGGGACTTTATGAGCCAAAGGAGGGCAGCGTGCTGATACAGGGAGTTCCGGCACAAGATATCCCGGATGCAGAGAAACGGCATCTTTTTGGCTATGTGGAGCAGGCTTTTCATATGGTTCCGGGAACGGTAAAAGAGCAGATCACGCTGTACGATCCGTCGATCACTATGGAGGATGTCCGTGCGGCGGCACAGATGACAGGGCTTTCGGATACGATCATGAGTCTGGAAAACGGGTACGATACGCCATGTTCCGATGAAATCTTTTCACAGGGACAGTGGCAGCTATTGTCGATCGCCCGTGCAGCGGCGGCAAAGCCGAAACTGCTCCTTTTAGATGAGATCACGGCAAACCTGGATGCACAGACCGAAAAAGAAGTTTTGCAGGCATTAATGCGGGTAAGTGAGAACCGGACGGTGATCTCCATCTCGCACAGGGTGAATGCGACGACCGGCAGGGTAATTCAAATCTAAAAACATAGTTTGTTCCCGCAGACCGGCTGCTCACAAAGGATTTCTGGAAGCGCTTGCATTAAAAATCCCTGTCATGGTGGTATACTGCATTGTCAATCTGGATGAGATCGTGAAGATACCGGCGGTTTATCTGCATTATAAAAAGTATATCTGGGTGAGAAATATCACAAGGGAGGAAGATTAAGAGAGAAAAATCCAGTCTTGACATTTTGGAAAAATGCTATATAATTACTTCAAAAATGAACAATACAAAAAAGAAGTAAATGGAGGCGGATCATGATAAATATGAGTATTGAATTTGCCCACAAAATGTCACTGGCGTACAGTGCAACCTGCAAGACACTCTGCAGGGAACTGAAACTGCCACAGACTGCGTTTGATATACTGATGTTTCTGGCAAATAACCCGGATTATAAAACGGCGAGTGATATTGTGGAAGTACGGAAAATAAAGGCGAACCTTGTCTCTGTCAATGTTGAGAAGTTGGTGCGGGATGGATACCTTGAGAGGAAAGCAGTGGAGGGTGATCGGAGAAAAGTCGAGCTGATCTGCACGAAAAAAGCAGAGCCTGTGATCGAAAACGGGAAAAAACTGCAGCAGGATTTTGTGGAACAGATACTGTCTGGCGTGGATGAGGAGAAACGGAAAAAGATGGCAGAGATCCTCAACCAGATGGAAAAGAATCTGGATGAAATGCTGAAAGGGGAGCACTGACATGAACATGTTACTTACAATAATCGTTACTTTTTTTGCAGGTATGGGGGCAGGGCTTGGAACCGGTTTTGCGGGAATGAGCGCCGCGGCGGTCATCAGTCCAATGCTGATCACATTTCTAGGGATGGATCCGTATATGGCGGTGGGAATCGCATTATCCTCGGACGTTCTTGCAAGTGCGGTGTCGGCGTATACATACGGAAAAAATAAAAATCTCGATATCCGAAACGGTATCATCATGATGGTGAGCGTACTTTTATTTACCGTTTTTGGAAGCTATGTGTCAAGTCTGGTCCCATCTGCGGCCATGGGGAACTTTTCAGTCTTTATGACATTCCTTTTAGGAATTAAATTTATCGTGCGCCCGGTCATGACCACAAAAGAGGCGATGCAGGGAGTGTCGGCGGAGAAGCGGGCAGTGCAGTCTGTTATATGCGGTGTCCTCATAGGATTTATCTGTGGTTTTGTCGGTGCGGGCGGCGGCATGATGATGCTTCTGATCCTGACCTCTGTGCTTGGATATGAATTAAAGACAGCCGTTGGAACGAGTGTGTTTATCATGACCTTTACGGCACTTACCGGAGCGGCTTCGCACTTTGCAATCGGTGGTGCACCGGACTGGACCGTATTGATTTTGTGTGTTGTATTTACCCTGATCTGGGCGAGAATCGCGGCTGTTTTTGCCAACAAAGCAACGCCGAAGACCTTAAACCGTGCAACGGGTGTGATACTGGTTATTTTAGGACTTGTGGTAATGCTTTTTTAGTACGGCAAACGGATATTCCGCAGGAACGCGCGAGGAATATTCAGGACAGGCGCTTAAAAAGAATATTGCCCGTGACAAAGTTGTAAGCGCCTCTAAGGTATATTTCAATCCAGACAGATTATCGTCACAAGAGTGCATGAACTTTCGGAACGTCACGGTGTGAAAATGCAGCAGATCGCGCTTGCATGGCACTGGGCAAAAGGTGTTGCATCACCGATAGCTGGTGCAATCGACCATAATCCGGCGGAGGGTGTGATGCTTTTGGATGAGAAGAAATGATGATGTATAGGATTTTGTTTAGTTTCACATATAAAAAAGCAAAAAAATATCTACATACTGTACAAAAATATCAAGAAAATATTAATAAAATCTAAAAAATGTTAAGAATGTGCTAACAATACAAAAATAATACGGTTTTCTTTGTACAAGATTCTGCCTATAATTAAATCATAAAGTTGCAGCGGCAAAGAGGGGCAGCGCAGCAAACAAATTAACCAATTACAGGAGGGTTTCTTATGAAGAAAAAAGTTTTATCCGCAATCGTATGTGCAGCAATGGTATTTTCCATGACAGCGTGTGGCTTACAGTCACCAAATACAGGTGGAAACAGCGGCGGAACAACAAATGCAGCATCAACATCTAATGCGTCCGCAACATCAGATGCAGCAGAAGCAGAAACAACAACTGAGGCAGCATCCTCAGGGGACAGCGCAACAGAACCGGTCGGACCGGCGGTCACACTGGTTTATGCAGAGGTTAACCCGTTAGAGGGAACCATCGTTGGACAGACAGCAACCGCTTTCAAAGACAAAGTCGAAGAGCTTTCCGGCGGAAGCATCACGATCGATATTCAGGCAAACGGTGTATTAGGAGCTGAGTCAGATGTCTTAGATACCATGCTTGGCGGCGGCGGTACGATCGATATGGCACGTATCTCTGCATTCGCACTGACAAGCTACGGCGGAGAAAAATCCAGTCTTTTATCTGTACCGTTCACATTCGTAAACAGAGATCATTTCTGGAATTTCGCTACATCAGATCTGGCACAGGAATTTTTACTTGAGCCGCATGAGAATGGAAGCGGTATCCGCGGACTGTTCTACGGAGAGGAAGGTTTCCGTCATTTCTTTACCGTAAAACCGGTTTCCGGAATGGAAGATCTTGCAGGCATGAAGATCCGTGTATCAAATGACCCGATCATGACAGGCATGGTTGAGGCACTTGGAGCAAACCCGACCGTTGTTGCTATGGGTGAGTTATACTCCGCATTACAGACAGGTGTTGTTGATGCAGCAGAGCAGCCGATTGCAAACTATCAGGCAAATGCATTCCCGGAAGTTGCAAATAACCTGATCTTAGATGGACATACCTTAGGTGCGATCCAGGTAGTTATCACAGATGAGGCATGGGATAAATTAACACCGGAACAGCAGGATGTATTAACAGAAGCTGGTGAGTACGCTTCCCAGTACAACCGCAAGATCTCTGAGGAGACAGAAAACAAGATCTTAGACGAGTTAAAAGCAGATGGATGCAACGTTGTTGAAGTAGAGGATATCACACCATGGCAGGATGCATGTAAAGATGTGATCGAAGAGGCAACAAAAGATAACAAAGAGTTATATCAGCAGATTCTTGATATGGCAAACTAAAAGACTGATGTATCAAAGGAGCACAGAGAGAATACCTGCTCTCTGTGCTCCTTTTCTAAAGATGGTTATTTTTAAAGGAGGAAGATGAGTTTATGCCAAAATTTTTTCAGACCGTTGATAAAATAAAACCGGCATATGACATTACATATAAGATCGTTTTATTCATATGTAAATTATTGCTGACGGCAGATCTTGTGATCACAAGCGTCTGCGTTGTCGGAAGATACGTTCCGTTTGTGCCGGATCCGGCATGGAGCGAGGAAGTCGTTCTGACACTGATGTCCTACATGGCAGTATTGTCCGCAGCACTTGCAATCAGAAGAAATGCACATATCCGTATGACGGCATTTGACCAGTATCTGCCAAAATCCGTGATCCGTGTACTGGATATTTTAGCAGATGTGGCAGTATTAATCCTTGGTGTGGTAATGATTACAGTAGGATTTTCCTATGCAGTCCAGATCGGTGCAAAAGGAAATTATGTAAGTATGCCAAGTGTTTCAAAATTCTGGATGTATTTCCCAATCCCACTTGCAGGAATTGCAATGGTGGTATTTGAGATTGAAGCAGTTTATAACCATATCAAAGGAATTTTTGTAAAGGAGGAAAAATAATGAGCGCACAAGGAATTGCAATCGCAGTATTGCTGATCAGCTTTTTAGTAATGATACTCCTTAGATTTCCGATTGCATATGCAGTTGCATTGTCATCATTACTTTGTTTACTGACACAGGGATTGCCGCTTACCACGATCTGTCAGCAGATGGTAAAAGGAATCAGTTCTTTCAGTCTGATGGCAGTGCCGTTCTTTATCACGATGGGTGTACTGATGGGCACCGGTGGTATCTCAGAAAAACTGATTGCACTTGCCAATGCCTGCGTCGGATGGATGACCGGTGGTATGGCAATGGTAAATATCGTAGCATCTTATTTTTTCGGTGGAATTTCCGGTTCTGCATCTGCTGATACTGCTTCTATCGGAAGTATCATGATCCCAATGATGGTAGATCAGGGATATGATGATGATTTTTCTACCGCAGTTACCATTACTTCTTCCTGTGAGGGACTTTTGGTTCCGCCAAGTCACAACATGGTTATCTATGCAATGTCAGCAGGTGGTATTTCCGTAGGAAGTTTATTCCTTGCAGGATATCTGCCGGGTGCTTTACTTGCAGTTTCCCTGATGGTAGGTTCTTACATTATCTCAAAGAAGAAACATTATCCAAAGGGAGATAAGTTCAGCTTTAAGGGATTATTGAAACAGATTGGTATTTCTATCTGGGCACTTGCAGCGGTTGTTATCGTAGTTATCGGTGTAGTTGCCGGATGGTTCACCGCAACAGAGTCCGCAGCAATCGCTGTATTTTACAGCCTGATTGTCAGTGTATATATTTACAAAGGACTTGACTGGAAAGGTGTATGGAAATGTTTAGAACAGTGTATCGATACCTTATCGATCGTATTGATCCTGATTTCTACTTCGAGTATTTTCGGTTACTGCCTTACCACATTACATGTACCGGATATGGTAGCAAATGCGATCGTAGGATTTTCAACAAACCCGATCGTGATTGCACTTTTAATTGACTTGATACTTCTGTTCCTTGGCTGTATCATGGATATGGCACCGATTATCCTGATCGCAACACCGATCTTACTTCCGATCGCAACATCAATCGGCATTGATCCGGTACAGTTCGGTATCATCATGGTATTAAACTGTGGTATCGGTCTTTTGACACCACCGGTTGGATCCGTATTATTTATCGGTTCCGCAGTCAGCGGTGTAAAAATGGAACGTGTCGTAAAGGCAACACTTCCATTCTATATCTGTATGATCATTGTATTAATGTTACTTACATTCATTCCGGAAGTAAGCCTTCTGTTACCGAGAGTATTTGGCGGCTACGGCGGATGATTTTAGAATTACGGGAGGAAATGGCATGACATATCAATTTAAGAGCGAAGTGACCGCAGGAGATTTCTGGAAACTGACAATGAGCCGGACATATCGTTCGGTGGCGGGAGTCTGCAACATGGTCTTTACGGTGGCGATGATTTTATTTACAGCAAAATTTTTCCGTACCTCAGGGGATCTGATGCAGATGCTGATGCTCTTTGGATGTCTGCTGTTTCCGGTGATCCAGCCGATCGCGATCTATCTGAAAGCCAAAGGGCAGGCAAAAACGATGCCGAAAGATGTAGAACTTTCCTTTGACGATGCGGGACTCCATGTGACTGTGGGGAAAGAAAAGGAAAGCATTGGATGGAAAAAGCTGCGGGTGGCAAACGAGCCTGGCATGATGATCGTTTTTTCCGATGCAAGACATGGATATATGCTTACAAACCGTATTTTGGGAGCACAGAAAGAACCATTTTTTGCATTTGCAAAAGAAAGGATCGCAGAGACGAATTAGTGTATGCGGGCTGGCAGATCAGACAGCTAAATGGAGAAAGAAGCAGGATGGGACAAACAGCTTGAAGAAAAGGATAAAAAAGTGGTGGCAGGAGCTTACCATTCAAAAGAAAATAGCAGTGTTTACCGGGATGGTCTGTGTGACCATCCTGCTTTCCGTTGTTTTTAATGTCTGGGTTGTCCGGTTTTCACTGACCGATTTTAATGGTATTTTGCAGGACAATGCAAAGTGCAGTGAACTGATCCAGGCATTAGAGCAGGAGAGCACACTGTTTGAAAGCTATATGAGAAATCCGGATACGGAGAAAAAAGAAGCGTTAGAGCGTTCCATGAAACGTACAAAACATGCGGTTTATGATCTGCCATTCCAGTATCGCAGGATCGGGGAACTCCGCTATGCAAAAACATGGTCGATCCGCAGCAGCTATGAAGTTTATTGCACTAAAAGAGATGCAATCCTGTCCATGGAAGATAATGTGACAGATTATGTCAGCAGGCTGTATGAAGTTTATGACATGCAGGACTACTTAAAAGATTATGCCGGAACACTTATGAATTATACGATCGAGGAGGGAGATGTTTCGTACCAGAAAAAAGTTCCGACACTGATCAGTGTTCCGCTGGTGGTAATTTTTGCAGGAATCCTGCTTCTTTTTGGAATTGCAGAGATGGCGGCACTGATGAAAGAAACGATCATGGCACCGATTTTTAAACTGGTACATGCATCACAGAAAATTGCTGCAAATGATTTCTTTATCAGGGATGTTGAGGTGGACAACAAGGATGAGCTTGGTGAACTGGTCCGGGCGTTCAATAAAATGAAATTCGCCACAGGAGAGTATATCCAGGCACTGGAGGAAAAAAGAAAGACCTTAGATCTTTTGCATGAGGAGGAGCTTGAAAAGTTAGAGACGGAAAAGCGTCTGGAGATGACAAAGCTTGAACTTCTAAAAAGCCAGATCAATCCACATTTTCTGTTCAATACCTTAAATGTCATCGGTGGAATGGCAAGCCTTGAGGAAGCGGAAACTACTGAAAAAATGATCCGTGCATTGTCGGCACTTTTCCGCTATAACCTGAAAAATCAGGACACGGAGGTGTGCCTGTCACAGGAATTAAAAATTATGGAAGATTATATGTATCTGCAGCAGATGCGTTTCGGAGACAGAATCACATACCGAAAGGATTGCAGCGTGGATGCAGATAAAGTCATTGTTCCGGCATTTACATTTCAGCCGCTGGTGGAAAATGCCATCATTCATGGACTTTCGAAAAAAGAAGAAGGTGGGACTGTCCGGGTACATATCTGGCAGAAAGATGGATTTACGTTTATTACCATTGGGGATAACGGGCTTGGAATGGACGAAGCAGCACTTATGCATCTGCGGGGAGAACTGGAAAAAGAAGATGGAAAGACAGGCATTGGCCTTGGCAATATTTTCCGGCGGATCCGTGCAATGTATCAGGATGGAAATGTAGAAATCTACAGTAAAAAAGATGTGGGGACTGTGGTAAAAATACAGATCAGACATAAGGAAGTGGGGGAGCATGATGTACCGTGTGTTGGTGGCGGACGATGAGCCGATAGAGAGAATGATTGTGGGGAGAACGATAAAAAAATATTTTTCCGGACAGTTAGAAGTTGTGGAAGCCGTAAACGGCAGGGAGGCGGCAAAGTTTTTTACAGAAAAAGATTGTAAGATCGCGCTGCTTGACATTGAGATGCCGGGTGTGAATGGTTTGGAGGCAGCGGAGCAGATCCGGGAGAAAGACAGGGATTGCAGCATTATTTTTCTGACTGCATTTGATGAATTCAGTTATGCAAAACGTGCGATCTCCGTACATGCACTGGATTATCTGCTGAAACCAGGGACTGAGGAAGAACTGGTGGCGGTGCTTGAGGAAGCAATACGGCTGCTTGAGGAAAAGGCAGATGGATCGCAGAAAAATGTCCGGGAAAAGCCTGTGGATATGCAGGAAAAAAAGAAGGATGCAGAACTGGAAAATGGCAATGTCAGGATGAGCGCTGTGGCAGAAAATATCAGACAGTATATTGACATGCACTATAAAGAAGATATTTCTTTACAGAGTGTAGCGGAGAAGATGAATTATTCAGACGCCTATTTCTGCAAAATATTCAAACAGTGTTTTGATAAAAGTTTCATTGGATATCTGACAGAGTACCGGCTGGAACGGGCAAAGCAGCTTCTTGCCGATGTCCGTATCAATGTAAAAGATATCAGCGTAAATGTGGGATACCGGGATTCAAATTATTTTGCAAAAGTATTTAAGCGTGCCATGGGAAGTACTCCTACGGAATACCGCATGGAGATTTTAAAACAGATGAACAAAGGGAACACTGCCGGAGGATTGGGATAAATGAAAAAAAGACGAATCTTGATTTTGTTTGCGGCAGTGGTTTTGAGCGCCGGATTTTTTCTGTATCACAGGCTGCGCAGCGTGAGAGCTCCCGAATTTGTCCTGTCCTATGCGGAGAACCAGACGGAGGATTATCCGACAACACTTGGGGCAAAAAAGTTTGCCGAGCTGGTGGAGAGGGAGAGCAGCGGAAGAATAAAGATTTTAGTTCAGGCAGAGGGGGAACTTGGTGCAGAGAGCGGTGTGATCGCACAGATGCAGTATGGAGGCATTGATTTTGCAAGGGTTTCCCTGTCGCAGTTAGCAGAGTACATACCGGAATTAAATGTTTTGCAGATGCCATATCTGTATTCTGATTCGGATCATATGTGGAAAGTGTTAGATGGCAGGATCGGTAGTGACTTTTTGGAGAAAGTAAGTAAAAGCGAACTGATTGGCCTTTCCTGGTATGATGCGGGAGCAAGAAATTTTTATAATTCTAAAAAGCCGATCACCTGTCTTGAGGATATGGCAGGTATGCGTATCCGTGTGCAGGAATCGGAGGTGATGGTCGATATGGTGGAGGCACTTGGCGCGACGGCACTGCCGATTCCCTATGCGGATGTTTATTCCGCATTAGAGCGCGGAACGGTGGACGGGGCGGAGAATAACTGGCCTTCTTATGAGGCGATGAATCATTATGAGGTGGCGAAATATTATACAGTTGATGAACACAACCGGGTACCGGAGATGCAGATCTGTTCGAAACATACATGGAACAAGCTTTCGGAAGATGACCGTCAGATGATCTTAGAGTGCGCAAAAGAATCTGCGCTGTATGAGAGAAAGTTGTGGAAAGAACGTGAGGCGGATTCTAAGGAGATCGCTTTGAAACAGGGTGTGGAAGTGGTAGAACTTTCTGCGGCAGAAAAAAAGCGTTTTCAGGAGGCGGTCATGGGCGTGTATGAAAAGTATTGCGCGGACTACATGGACGTGATCGAACAGATTATCGAAGAAAATAATGAGTGAGGAGAAACAGATGGATTTTTTACAGGATAAAATAAAAAAGAAACAGTTTTTATGCAACTACAGTGTTTTTTTGCTGAATGGAATGCTGGCACTTTCGATTGGATCCCTGCTTCCTTTTATCAGGGATGCAAGAGGACTAGATTATGCATTTTGCGGATTGATCGTAAGTCTGCATTCTGTGGGAAATCTGTTTTCTAGTTTTACCGCAGGATTGCTGCCGGTCGCGATTGGAAGAAAAAAGAGTATTTTGTTTTTTAATCTGTTTTTTGCACTTTCGTATGTGCTGATCATTTTCGGAAATCACAACTGGTGTATTGCAATGGCATTTTTCCTGACAGGTGTTGCGAGAGGAGCAACGAGTAATTTCTGTAACACGGCAATCAACAGTTTAGCACCGGGAAAAGCATGGACGATCAATGGACTGCATGCGATGTTCTCTGTCGGGGCATTTTTATTCCCGATTCTTCTGACACTGTTTACGGCAACAGGGGAATCCGGCTGGATCACAGCGTGTTATTTTATGCTTGCGATGGGAATTTTAAGCTGGATTTTATACGCAATGATCCCAATGGAAAATGACCGGGTGGAAAAAGAGAAAAAAGACGGCAGTTTCGGATTCTTCTCAGAACCGCTGTTTTATCTGTGCGTTGCAACATTATTTTTCTATCTCTGCGCGGAGCAGGGTGTCATCGGATGGATGATCACATATTTTAAGGATACAGGATTTCTGCCGGCATCCCTATCCCAGATGACGGCGAGTGTACTCTGGGTGATGATTTTAGCAGGACGTCTGACGACAGCCTGGCTGTCCACCAGAATGCAAAAAGAAAAACTGCTGCCGATCATGGGTGCAGGACTTGTATGCTTTTTCTTTTTACTGTTATTCAGCCGCAGTACCGTATGGATCGTGATCGGTATCATGGGTTTCGGGTACAGCATGGCGGGAATTTATCCGACGACGGTTTCCTTTGCAGGAAATCTCATTGAAAAATATCCGATCGCGTGGAGTTTTATTTTAACAATTGCAAGTATCGGTTCGATCGTAATGCCGTCGATCATTGGAAAGATCGCAGAGACAGCAGGGATCTTTTATGGAATGGGTTCGATCGTGATCGTTGTTTTTATCGATATGGTCTGCATTTTGGCACTGGTGCGTTATCTGAAAAAACAAAATCAATAATATTATACGAGGGGGATTTCATATGAAAACGAAAAAAAATCAGATCTGGAACTTTAACAATGAAATTGATGCAGAAGTTTGCGGCGAGGGCGTGAAGCGCAAAATATTAGCGTACGCCGATGAGATGATGTGTGTGGAGAATCATTTTGAAAAAGGTGCCATCGGTGCACTGCATTATCACCCGCACACCCAGATCACCTATGTGGTGTCCGGGCAGTTTGAATTTACAATCAACGGAGAAAAGAAGATCGTAAATCCTGGCGATGCCCTGTTAAAGAGAGATTCCATCGAGCACGGCTGTGTCTGCCTGAAAGAGGGAATCCTCTTAGATATTTTTACACCGATGCGGGAAGAATTTGTGCAGGATCAGGATTGACAATCCGCGCACAAAATGCTAAAGTACGGTTAATGCGAGGAAGTGAAATAGTAATCATGGAAAGTGTCCAGAGAGAGGACGGCAGGTGCGAGTCTTTCACGGAACATGATGAACCGGTCATGGAGCTGCATACCGAATGGAAACATCAGGCTATGCCGGGTTCTCCCGTTACAGAGATAAGGTATCAATGAAAATTTGTACCGGAGTGCAGGAACATCCTGAAATTAGGTGGTACCGCGGATTAAGATAATTCGTCCTAAGCTGTATTTAGTTGCAGCTTGGGACTTTTTTAATGTACAGGATTCGGATATCAAAAGATGAAAAGCACATCTTTTGATATCATCATCTTCCATTTATGCAAACAAAAAGGAGGCAGACAATGAAATTAGAAAAATTAATCGGAGAACGTTTTCGTGAGAGACCGGCAGACTGCGTGATCGACAGCCATGCCCTGATGGTAAAAGGCGGCTACATGAAATACATGGCAAACGGCATTTACTCTTCCTACCTTCCACTCAAACGGATCACACGCAAAATCGAGCAGATCCTGCGTGAGGAGATGGATAAATTAGACGGACAGGAAGTATCCTTTCCAGTTGTGATGCCGGCATCCCTTTGGGAAGAATCCGGCCGTTATGAGAGCGTGGGAGAAGAATTATTACGTTTTACTGACCGGAACAATGCAAAGATGGTGCTTGGAATGACACATGAGGAGGCAGCCGTACATTTAGTGCGCGAATACGCCAAAAGTTACAACAAATACCCATTTATGATCTACCAGATCCAGACAAAATTCCGGGATGAGGCAAGACCGAGAGCCGGATTGATCCGCGTGCGCGAGTTTACAATGAAAGATGCGTATTCCTTCCACACCAGTCAGGAAGATTTAAACCAGTACTACGAAAAATGCCACAAAGCATACGAGCGTATTTTTGAGAGAGCAGGCATCCCGGAGGTCGTATCGGTGGCTTCAGATTCCGGTATGATGGGTGGAAGCCTTTCCCATGAGTTCATGCTTCTTACCCCGGTCGGTGAGGATTCTATCGTGCTGTGTAATGAATGTGATTTCCGCGCAAATATGGAAGCGGCAGAAAATATCTCTGATATAGCAAGAGATGCAGTGCCCGCAGAACTTGAAAAAGTGCATACGCCGGATATTCATACGATCGAGGATATCTGTAAATTTTTCGGGGATGAAACCTGCAATTCCTGTAAGGCAGTTGTATACCAGAAAAATTCGGATGACACCTATGTGGTCGTATTTATCCGCGGCGATCTTGAAATTAATGAGACAAAACTGGTCAACTATTTGAAAGATGAGATACATCCAGCCATCATTACCGAAGAGTGCGGATTAAACGCAGGTTATATCGGACCGGTCGGACTGAAAATAAATGGAGATGCCATCGTTTTATATGACAGATCATTAGAAAACAGAAATAACCTTTCCTGTGGTGCAAATGAGGACGAGTACCATTATAAGGGACTTGATATGCAAAGAGATGTGCCGGATGCAGAATATCATGATTTTGCAAAGGCATATGAGGGCGGTATCTGCCCGAAATGCGGAAAAAAGACGATCCGTATTTCCAGAGGAATCGAGGTCGGAAACATCTTCCAGCTTGGAGATAAATATACGAAAGCCATGAAGATGACTTATGTGGATCAGAACGGAGAGAGCAAAACACCAATCATGGGCTGTTATGGCATTGGTGTCGGCAGACTTGCCGCCGCTGTCTGCGAGGCACATCATGATGAGTACGGACCGATCTGGCCAAAATCAATCGCGCCGTGGCAGGTGCATCTGTGTGCGGTAAGAGCGGACAATGAGGAAGTCAGAAAGTTTGCGGATGATCTGTATGAGAAATTGCAGGAGATGGGGATCGAGGTTATTTATGATGACAGAACCGTGAGTGCCGGTGTCATGTTCTCCGATGCCGACTTGCTCGGTATCCCGCTCCGTGTTATTGTGAGCCCGAGAAATATGAAACAGGGAGTCGTCGAGGTGGCTTCCCGTGACAAGACGCTTCAGACACAGGTAAAAATGGAGGAAGCGGCAGAGCAGGTGAAGAAGTATCTGTGATAAGGTGATATTATTCTGGATAGGAACCCCAATGATTGAGAAAGAGAAAAAGTGGTTTATGAGCCTGATAAGAGGTATACTATTGTTAGTGATGCAGGCTAATTCATGACAATAGAATGTTTGCGGAGCGTGCATTCTATTGTTTATACTGTAGATTGAATAGGAGTGACAGAATGGTAAAAGGTACAATGTTTTCCGGTGAATCAAAAAATATAGAGTCTAAAGTTTCATTACCAGACAAAAGTGAAAAGTACGTGAAAACAATCGTAGCTTTTGCTAATACGCAGGGCGGCAAGCTGATTGTCGGTGTAGATGATAAAAACCATCAGGTTATTGGTGTGGAAAATGATATATTATTTCAGACCATGGATGCGATAGCAACTGCAGTTTCAGATTCATGTATGCCACAGATCATTCCAGATATTGAACCACAGACAGTGGAAGGAAAGACGATTATTATAGTATCTGTCGAGGCTGGAAAAAATCGACCATATTATCTGAAATCAAAGGGAAAAGAAAATGGTACCTATATACGTGTAGCAGGGACATCCAGACAGGCATTTCCAGAAAAGATAAAAGAACTGGAAATGGAGGGTGCTAGAATTTCATGGGATGAACTTACATGTGTGGGATATACAGTTACTGAAGAAGCGACAGAAAAACTTTGTCAGGATATCGAAGTTTTTCGGAAAAAAGCGGGAATGTCAGAATATTCTGTTAAGAAGGAGTAGCTTATTAATTGGAAGATTCTCAAGCAGAGTGAGGGACAATTATTGGCGACAAATGCCTATGCGTTGCTGACATCCGGGTATTTTCCGTTTTCTAAAACACAATGTGCTGTATTTAAGGGGACGGGTCCAGCAGTATTTTTAGATAAGCGGGAGTTTACAGGTCCTATATATACACAGATATAGGAAACGGTAGATTTTGTATTGAGAAATATAAGGCTTGGAGCAACGATTGAGGGATTAGTGAGAAAAGAAAAATATGAGCTTCCACCAGAAGCAATCCGGGAAATGATTATTAATGCCCATTGCCACCGAAATATTTTAGATGAATCTTGTATTCAGGTTGCGATTTATGATGATCGTTTGGAAGTAACATCTCCGGGAGGTTTATATAATGGACTGACTTATGAAGAAGTTATGAATGGTCATTCAAAAATCAGAAACAAAGGAATTGCTAACATATTCAGCCAGATGGGGCTTATAGAGGCATGGGGCAGTGGAATTAAAAGAATTCTAAATGCAGCAGAAAAGTATGGACTTCCAAAGCCGAGAATTCAGGAATTTGATAATATGTTTCGTGTAGAACTTTTCAGAAAGAATTCTTTGACAAAGCGAGAAAGAATTGATTTCATAGATGAATTAGAATTGGGACGGAGAAGAGACGGAGAAAGTTCGGAGAAGGGACGGAGAAGAATCGCCATATTGAACTGAACGATACGCAGAAGAGAATTCTTAACTTTCTTTCTGATGATCCTAATTTGTCCGCAGTAAGATTAGCAGAGCAATTAGGAATCAGTAGTCGAAATGTAGAAAAGAATATAAAAAAACTAAAAGAATACGGTATTCTTATTCGACATGGCTCGCCAAAGAATGGATACTGGGAGATTGTTGTTGAAAATTAAAAAAGAAATTTATGGAGAAAATCATGGAAATAAAAAGCATACTGATCAAAGACACCACAAGAGAAGAAAGAATCCGCATAGTACAGGAAGGCTTGAACCAGTGCGGGGGAGCCTGCGATTTCTGCAATGGCTGTGACAATTTAGGCGGCGGTTCTGTTGATGCATTTTACGAGCCATACATCAATGGCGAGAAGGAACTGCGCGAGATCAATGAAGAATACAGAAGCAACTCCGGTCTGGTAAAGTAGGTGCAGTATGAGACCGCCAGAGATAGCATCTTCCACAGAAGAGGAAAGAAGACAGTATATCAAAGATACCTTTCCGTGTATCGCAGACTGCGATATGTGTGGACTTTGCACCGTATTTAAGGGCAAAGATCCGGAACGTGCACATGCAGATTATATCAGCGGAAAACGAAGTTATCTGGAGGTGTCTGCGGATTACAGGTAAATAGCTGCTGAAAGAATAAAGAAATGATTTAAGAACCATACACTTTTTTGCTTAAACAAAATGGCAGAAATGACGATATTAACAAAAGAAACAATGATGTTAAGATTTATTTGTAATACCGGGGGTAAAAATGAGTTATACGATCAATTTTTCAAAACAAATGTCTGGGATTTTACATCCGAATCCGAATATGTTAAAGAGCACGAAAGAAAAAATGGAGAGACAGTCAGAGCGGGACAGTAAAGTTGCATTTTTTGAGGCACAGAAAGAAAATCTGAAAAATATGAAAACCGAAACGGTGGAGGATATTGCCAAAAAACTGGAAATGTTCCATACCTATGAGGATGAGATCGCTGCGGCAAAGCAGGAGTATAACAGTTCGCAGATGTTTCATATCATGGATGAGGCGGAGGAAGAGGCTGAGAAAAGAGCCAAAGAGGCAGAGAAGAATAAGCCAAAGACCGAGGAAGAAAGAAAAGAAGAAGCTGTGGATGAGGCGCTTGGAACAGACGATGACAAGGGAATGCTTGCTGAAAATATGGAGAAGCTGTCAGAGATCACAGATCAGATGACAGAAGAAATGACCGGTGACCTGACGGAAAACATCGAAGCACTGCCAACGGAGAAAGCACCAGAAGAAACTGCAGAGAAAGAATTATCAGGACAGAAATTATCAACGAAGGAACTGTCAACCGAGGAAAAATTACAGCAGGATGCCATAGAGAAAAAAGCATATCACCCGTTTGACATGCGCGCATAAGAATCCGTAAAGGACTGGGGGAAATGGTTAAAGCAGCCGATAAATAAAGTAACCACTCGGTCCTTTCAGGGGAGTGGAGCAGTCCCGACTGACAGACGGACTGCAGAAAGGAGAAAAATGACAGTTAACGGGGTAGGAAGTTATGGAACATTTGCTGTATCCGGCAGTTCCGGGAGAAACGTAAAGTCCGGACAATCGGTTCGTTTTAATTTTCAGGCTGCAGGCGAGAAGGCTGATAATCTGCTTGCCGGAATGAAAGAACTAGATACCGGAAAAAGAAGTTCTGACAGGAGTATATTGGAGGACAGCGGTTGCTTTGACAGCAGTTATTGGTCCGAAAATATGAAGAAAGCGGCAGAAACGGCAGATTCAGAGCAATCTGTCACAGATTTACGGGAAGAATATGCCAGGCTTTTAAAAGAAAAATCTGAGGAGATCTTTACAAAAATCAAAAATGGTGAAACGGAAAATTCCTATCAGATCGGGTCACAGTCCTTTACAGAGAAAGAGTGGGATGAATTTCTCAGCAAATTCGATTCCTTAGAAGATGCGATCCGGAAACTGATGGAGGAAGAACAGGAAAAAAGAGCGGCAGAAGAGCTGGGAAAGGAGAAGGAAACATCTGTGGAAGAAGCATCCATGGAAAAAGTATCCATGGAAAAAGGGTTCCAGACGGAAGGTGATCTGCTCACGGCAGATTCCACATCCTGTACATATCCTGCCGATCAGCCGGATAAAGAGGATATCCGCTATATCACCTGGTATACCGAGGAGGGTATTTTCTGCCGGAAAGCGGGACAGACAGAAGGCTATGAGTGGTCTATTTCTTTTGAGAACAGGGAACAGTATGAAAAGGTCATGTCATTGATCGGTCAGCTTCCGTCCGACTGGAATCTGCGTTTCGAGGCGCATGAAAATTTCTGGAGAGATTTTTTAGATGATAAGATCGACGTGGATGATTTTATGGATTTTATGCGCAGCATCAATCAGGGTGAAAAGATATTCTGCCGGTATCCGGGAGGTACTTTGTATACCGCCGATGAGATCGATTCACTGATGTTTGAACAGTATTTAAAGGAAAACCATATGACACTGGAAGATTACCACGCCAGCCAGGAAGCCTTTCGGGCAAAGCATGGATATCCGGGATATTATTAAAAAGATTCGGGGGTCAAAAAATTGAAAACCACCTTTTGCCTCCCGAATCTTAAAAATTATTAGCAGGTGCCGTCTGTAACACAAAAAATTGTGTACAGGCGGCACTTTGTGTTATACTCTGAATACGAAAGATGTATCTGAGTTTTTAGAATGTCAAATCACACAAAGTATCGCTTTGTTTTGTTCGAATATCTGAAAATAAAAGAACAGATTATAGAAAGTGAGATATGAAGAAATGCAGTACCACGGAGGAGACATATACAGTAATCGAGAAAAAAGGACAATCAATAAATATAGAAAGGGAAAGTGATATGCAAGAAAATATAAATTTTATTGTGGCAATAGTTACGTCTCTTATTACAATGTGCACATTAATATATAATACTTTTTTTAAGGGTGGTTTTAAACGGGAAAAACAATATTATAATAAGATATTGATTCCATTTATTGAAGCGTTAAAAGCTGGAAATGAAAATGCGTTACAAGAGATAAAAGATCAGATAAACCATACCGATGAATGTGTTCCAAAATATGTTATACATTTGATAAATACATCTCAAATCCAAACGGATAATACGATAACAGATAAAAAGTTATTAAAAGTATTTATATATGATTACTTGGATATTTATCCTAATGATGATAACAGGATGGATCAATTACCATGTATAATTCTTAAAATTTTTACATATTTTAAATTTTTTCTAGCATTTTTGTTCCTTATGGTAGGTAATATGTATTTGTTTATAATCATAAATAGTTTTTTGCAATATGGAATGGATAATGGATTTATTTCATCTTTTACATCAAATATTAGAAGAATAGATTGTTTTGAAATATTAAGGGCTGTAATTTGCTATGGATTATATGTGGCTGTTATTTTTTGGGCGAAAAATTCTAATATAGATAGATATACAACTCGAAAGAAGAAAATTGAAAAAATGATTTGCAGGAAAGTTAAGGCTTATGATAAAAGAAATGACAAGTATGTATATTAAAAAACAAATAAGAAAGAAAGCAACGCGCTAGGACAGTTATGAATCAAGCAGTTTGTAGCTGGCTGTTTGCTTTTTAGATTTAATTTCCAAAAGTGAGAAAAGTTATGAAATATTTATTCAAAACTTCGTACCCAGCATGTTATAATTGATGTAGTTGAATATGAAGGCTACAGAAAGGTTACTCACCGTGAGGAGGTTTTATATTTATAATGAGGAGAAAAGGATTATGATTAAATTAGAGAAAAAGAAAAGTTGCATTATATGGATTCTTATGACAGTGATATGCACATTTTTTGTTTGTATGATCGGAAATGTAAGCGTAGAAGCAAAAACTGTAACAAAGGATATTACAATAGGGAAAGGAAAAACATATGCCATTGAGCAGACTTTTAGCGGAAAGGCAACATTTAAGACTAGCAACAAAAAGATTGCTGTAATAAAGAATGGAAAAATCATAGGAAAATCGATTGGAAAAGCTAAAATTACGATAAAGGACAAAGGAAATACATATATATATAAAATTACTGTTGCGAAAGCATACTTAAACCAAAATGAAATTATAGTTAATGTTGGAAAAACTGTAAATCTTAAAATAAAAGGCATGAAAGGGAAAGTAAAATGGAGTTCCTTGAATAAAAAGGTAGCGACTGTAAAAAATGGTAAAGTTACTGGAAAGAAAACAGGTAAAACGGTTATTCAGGCAAAAATAAATGGTACTATCTTGAAATGTAATGTTAAAGTGGAAAAACCGGAGCTCAGCAAGAAGAAAGTCACTATCGAGAGTGGAAAATCGTATATATTGAAAGTAAAAGGTACAAGCAGGAAAGTGGTTTGGACGTCTTCGAATAGAAATGTTGTTACAGTAAAAAACGGTAAGATTACTGGAAAGAAACAGGGAAATACGACAGTCATTGCAAAAGTAAACGGATCTGTATTAAAATGTAACATAAGGGTTACAGCTGCAAAGAAGCCGCATAAAGATGATGCACAAAATACTGAGAGTACAGAAGATAAAAAGCCTGATAATAATGACAGCATTGAGACAAAAACACCAAAATTAAGCACTACATCTATTACTTGGAAATTTGGTGATGGGGATGATGGAACGTATTTAACATTGAATAATGCAGATTGTGATGATGTTATATGGAATACGTCAGATGAAAAAATAGTGCGTATATATCCTGAAGGAAATAGTGCTGTAATATATAATAATTTAAAAGGTGGAAAAGCTATTGTAACAGCAACTTATAAAGGAAAGACATATTCTTGCAATGTAGTAAGTTATAGCTTGTATAAAACCAATATTTCACGCGAAGAAGGAACGGGATTTGATTATGATGAATCAGCGAAAAATATGGATGAACTCGTAAATACGGAAAACTTTTTAGGAGTTTCTTTGGATTGGACGTGGAATAGAACTGATTTGGTTCAGAAAAAGACTACACCAGATGGATCATACACACATTATATTGTGGAGGATAGCGGAACAACGGAAGTTACAGGAATTTCCAAGGATGGCTTCACGAAAGCTGTGATAACAATTAATAGTTATGGAAAATACATTGATAAAAAGGGTACTTATGATGAGAAGCTTACAAATGAGGTCTTTGAATTGTTGAAAACAGAGGAAACCAGGAATACAGACAAAAATTCATCGTTTTATTCTATGCCGAACGACCAGTTAGAATTTTTACTTTTTACAGCAGATAAATGGTATAAAGGAGAGATATCAGATAGAAAAAGAGTAAATTTGTTTCGCTATACGCCATTTGAAAATGCAATGTGTTCGTATTCGCCATATGGAGAAAGAGAATATATGGGGGGAGCCAATAGTAAGGTTATAGAAATAAGTGGTAAAAATACGGCAAAAGAAGTGGTTGAAGAAATAAATAATTCGATGGGAGACAAAAATTGGTCAAGACCATTATTATTTATTAAAATACATAAAGATAAAGAAAAAATATATGTGTATTTGGTGCAAGGTTAAAACATCTGTAGTGTTGGAAATACATAATAAAATAGAAATGAAGAGAACTGTAAAATATAAACTTGGTAAAGGTTTCGCTCTTAATATAAGGGTGAAGCCTTTTTATATTGTAAAGGTTTCAAGTTCTGTTTCAAGATCATTAATTCGCTTTAATAGATAAAGTCTTACCTTTTCATCTGGCGTGTGATCAGCTTCATATTTTAACTTATTTATAGTATTCTGTTTATTCGCCCATTCTTTTAGAAAGTTTTGTAAATCAGGAGAATTAAAAGAATAGATTACAAAGTGCCGTCTGTAACACAAAAAATTGTGTACAGATGGCACTTTGTGTTATACTCTGAATACGAAAGATATATCTATATTTTTGGAACGACAAATCACACAAAGCGTGGTTTCGTTTTGTTTCAATGTCCGAAAATAAAAGAACAGACTACAGAAAGAGAGAAATAAAGGAATGCAGTACCACGGAGGAGATATATACCGCAATCAGATAAGACTGGATTTTTCGGTGAACACCAATCCGCTTGGAATGCCGGACTCGGTAAGGGAAGCACTTCATCAGGCGGTGGAGGAGGCGGAACATTACCCGGATATCCATGCACAGGAACTTGCAAATGCAGTTGCAGAACAGCTGCGGATATCAGAGAAAAAGCTTGTGTTTGGAAATGGTGCGTCAGAATTGTTCCATGCCGTTTTACACGCAGTAAAACCATCGAAAATACTGATCCCGGTGCCGTCCTTTTTAGGATATGAAGAGGCGGCAAAGGCGCTGGACTGTGAAGTTATTTTTTATGAGATGAAAAAAGAGGAAAAATTCTGCCTGACCGAACGGATCCTTGATGCACTAGATGAGAGCATTTCTCTGGTGTTTCTGGCAAATCCAAATAACCCGGTCGGAAATCTGGTTGAGCCGGAACTGATATTTAAAATTGCAGAAAAATGCAGACAATGTGACATTACACTGGTGCTGGATGAGTGTTTTATGGAACTGACCGGAAAAGAACAGAAATATTCCTTTTTAAGTTATTTAGAAGAATTTCCGAATGTGGTCGTGGTGCGTGCATTTACCAAATTATATGCGATTCCGGGGGTGCGGCTTGGGTATCTGGTCTGTGAACAGACTCTGGCGGAAAAGATCAGATTGCAGCTGCCGGAGTGGAATCTTTCGGTATTCGCCCAAAGGGCAGGAGTCGCTGCAATCAAAGAGCAGGGATATGTTGCACGCGCTGTGTCCTGTATACAGACGCAAAGGCTGTTTTTGTGTGAAGAATTAAAGGCGGCAGGATGCATTGTGTATGATTCCGATGCAGATTATCTGTTGTTTTACAGTGAAAAAAAGCTGTATGAGCTTTTTTTACAGCGCGGTATTTTGATTCGTGACTGTAGTAATTTCCGGGGACTCCAGAGCGGTTATTACCGGGTCGCGGTAAAATCGGAAGAACAGAACCGGATATTTGCAGAGGTGCTGAGAGAGATCCATGGAAATGCGCAGGCAGTAGAATTTGTGCTGCCGGGAGAGATCGAGGGGCGCAGTTTTGCAATTATTACAAAAGAACTGGAAGAACGCGGTATTGTGATCCCGAAAGAGCAGGAGCCGGTGACAAAAAGAGTGATCCACACGAGTGCGGATTTCGGATATGCAGATACACTTACTTTTTCGGAGAATGCAGTGGAGATTGCAAAACACCTGATCCGCACAGGAGCGGACATCGTGACAGACACAAATATGGCGCTCTCCGGTGTCAACAAAAAAGTGCTTGAGGCACATGGTGGAATGGCGCATTGTTTTATGGCGGACGAGGAGGTTGCAGGAGAGGCAAAAGAACGCAAGGTGACAAGGGCGGTCGTTTCCATGGAACATGCGGCAAAACTGGACAAGCCGGTCATATTTGCCATCGGCAACGCACCAACGGCACTGATCCGTTTGTATGAGCTGATTTGTGATGGAATTTACCGTCCTGCATTTATCATCGGAGTTCCGGTCGGCTTTGTCAATGTGGAGGTGGCAAAGGAAATGATCCTGCACACCGATGTGCCATGTATCGTGAACCGGGGAAGAAAAGGAGGCAGCAATGTGGCTGCTGCGATCTGTAATGCACTTTTGTATGAAGTGCGGCGGGAGGATGCAGCGAAAAAGGTGGATTGATATTTACAAATGGAAATGGAGATACCTATGCGTTACGGATTTACGACCGGAAGCTGTGCGGCAGCGGCGGCAAAAGCGGCGGCATATATGCTGATCACCGGAAAAATAAAAAATGAGATAGAGATCGAGACGCCAAAAGGGATTCGGTATCATGCTGAAATCACGGATATCCGGCGAAGTGAAACTGCAGTGAGCTGTGCCGTGATTAAAGATGGCGGAGATGATCCTGACATTACGACGGGCGCACATATCGTGGCAGCGGTTTCAAGGATTGACGGCGGCATAAAGCAAAAAGAACCGTCCGTGCATCGGCAAAAGAGTACGATGGATGGCAGCATGCAGCAAAAAGGGCAGTCCGCGCATTTACAGAGAATTGTGATCGACGGGGGATATGGTGTCGGACGTGTTACAAAACCGGGATTAGACCAGCCGGTCGGAAATGCAGCCATCAATCATGTGCCGCGTGAGATGATCGAAAAAGAGGTGCGGGAAGTCTGTGCGCTCACGGATGAAACGGCAGATCTTCTGGTGGAAATTTCCGTGCCGGAGGGGGAGACGCTTGCGGCACAGACGTTTAATCCGAGACTTGGCATCACAGGCGGAATCTCCATCCTTGGGACGAGCGGTATTGTGGAGCCGATGAGCAGCAGGGCACTGCTTGAAACAATCCGGGTAGAGTTAAATCAGAAGCGTGCCATGGGGTATTCCATTGTGGCAGTCTCACCGGGAAATTACGGACTGGATTATATGAAACGGACTTATGGTTATGATCTCGATAAGAGTGTAAAATGCAGTAATTTTATAGGAGATACGATCGATATGGCGGTGGAAAATGAATTTGAAGCCATGCTTCTGACCGGTCATATCGGCAAGCTGATAAAAGTCGCCGGCGGCATCATGAACACACACTCGCGGGAAGGAGACTGCCGGATGGAACTGATCACGTCATCTGCTCTGTCAGCGGGTGCCGATGCAGATACGGCACGTCAGATCCTTTCCTGCGTGACAACGGAAGAGGCGGTTAATGTGTTGAAAAAAGCCGGATTGTGCGAAAAGACGATGGAACTGATCATGCAAAAGATAATGTTTTACCTGAATAAAAGAGCCGCAGGGAAAATTGCGGTCGCGTGTATTTTGTATTCCAACGAGCACGGAGGACTTGGAGAGAGTGCAGGGGCGGCAGAGCTGCTTGCGAGACTGAAGGAGGAGAAAAGATGATTTATTTTGCAGGTGCCGGCTGTGGGGCGGCGGATCTGATCACGGTGCGTGGAATGAAACTGTTAGAAAAGGCGGATGTGGTGATCTATGCAGGATCACTGGTAAATCCGGAGCTGCTTTCCTATACCAAAGAGGCATGTGAGATATATAATAGTGCCACGATGACGTTAGAGGAAGTGATCGAAGTGATGAGAAAGGCAGAGTCGGAGAGCAAGATGGTAGTGCGCCTGCATACCGGGGAGCCAAGTCTTTACGGCGCAGTCAGGGAGCAGATGGACTGTCTCGATGAACTTGGAATTTCTTATGAGAGCTGTCCGGGAGTTTCCGCCTGCTTTGGTGCAGCTGCATCTCTGCAGATCGAATATACACTGCCGGAGGTCTCACAGAGCCTTATTATTACCCGCATGGCAGGAAAAACATCGGTGCCGGAAAAAGAGAGTATCGAGAGTTTTGCAGCACATCAGGCATCCATGGCGATCTACTTAAGTACCGGTATGTTAGAGGAACTTTCCAGACGTCTTGTGGCAGGTGGGTATACGAAAGACACCCCGGCAGCGTTAGTGTATAAGGCGAGCTGGCCGGAAGAAGAAGCATACCTGTGTACAGTGGAAACATTGCCGTTAGTTGCAAAGAAACATAATATTACGAAAACAGCACTGGTTCTGGTGGGAAATGTTCTTGCAAATAAACGCTGCGCGCGCTCAAAACTGTATGCGCCGGATTTTGAAACGGAATTCCGTAAAAAGAAGGAGTAACACATGCAGATCGATATCATGAGTTTTACCAGGCGCGGGATAGAACTCTCGGCAAAGATACGGGAATGTCTGTATTCGTGTGGGAAAGGGTACGAAGTGTGTCTGTATACAAAGTATGGCAGATATCAGGAAATATCAGATGCAGAGATACAGACTGAGTGGATCCGGGAACACAATCGTGCCAATGGCAAAAATCCGGTTTATGTCAAAGAAAGCATCTACGACTGGATGCGCGCGCGTTTCGAACAAAACAGAAATGGGAAAAAGACAGCAGTCATCTGGATCGGCGCATGCGGAATCGCGGTGCGCGCCATGGCACCTTCTCTGCGTGATAAACTGACAGACATCCCGGTTCTGGTGGTGGACGAGGCGGGACAGTTTGTTATCCCGGTTTTGTCCGGACATTATGGTGGAGCAAATGAACTTGCAGGACTGCTTGCAAAACGGATCGGTGCAGTGCCTGTCATAACAACGGCAACCGATGTCAATCATGCGTTTGCCGTGGATGTTTTTGCGAAAGAAAATGGACTTTTCATACAGAATAAAGAGGAAATTGCAGGAATTTCGTCGAAAATTCTCGATGGAAAGAAGATTATGATAATGACAGGCGGGCGGGTGGAAGGAGAGATACCAAAATCGGTACTGATATCTGACATAACAACATGTGAAGAAAATCCGCCACAAAAGTGGTCGGTGAAAAAAGAACAGGACCATATATCTATGCCGGATGTTGTGATTTCTGCAAGGTATCCGGTAAAAAATATTCCAAAGAGTCAGGTCATAGATGAACAGGTGGATGTTAAAACGCATACAGATCCGCTCTGGCTGATCCCCCGCACCATCATCCTTGGCATGGGCTGTAAAAAGGGAAAATCCTGTGAGGAGATCGGGCAGTTTGTCTTAGAGACATTAGAACAGGAACAGATATCCATACAGGCAGTTACAGCGCTTGCCACGATCGATCTGAAAAAAGAAGAACCGGGATTTTTAGAATTTGTAAAAAAATATGGGCTGGACTTTCTGACGTATCCGAAAGAAGTCTTAAAAGAAGTGCCGGGAACCTTCAGCGGTTCGGCATTTGTGTCACAGACAGTCGGCGTGGACAATGTGTGTGAACGCGCAGCGCTTGCAGCATGCAGGAAAGAAGATAAAGAGAAAATAAAGCAGCCTGGATGTGGCAGTGAGGGAAAAGAAAAATCGTATATGCAGCAAAATTGTGACAGCAGGGAAAATCAGAAAAAAATGTTAGTACAGGGCAGGTTACTGCTCAAAAAGAAGGCAAAAGACGGAATGACGCTTGCGATAGCTGAGCGGGAATGGAGTGTAAGATTTGATGAAACATAAAATATATATTGTGGGAATGGGACCGGGAGAAGAAGCAATGATGACGATGCAGGCGTATGATACACTGCTGGCATGCGATACGATCATCGGCTATCAGGTTTATTTAAAACTGTTAGGCGAAGCATTTGCGGAAAAAGAGCAGCTTTCTACACCGATGAAGCAGGAGCGGGAGCGCTGCATCCTCTGTTTTGAGAAGGCGAGGGAAGGGAAAAAAGTTTCCCTGATCTGCAGTGGGGATGCGGGGGTCTATGGAATGGCATCTTTGATGTATGAGATCGGGGAAAGTTACCCGGACTGTGAACTTAGTGTCGTGCCGGGCGTCACCGCTGCACTTAGTGGAGCAGCGTGCCTTGGAGCACCATTAAACCATGATTTCTGCGTAATCAGCTTAAGTGACTTACTGACGCCGTGGGAAAAAATAGAAAAACGTTTAAGAGCGGCGGCGGATGGGGATTTTGCGATTGCGATCTACAACCCGTCCAGCAGAAAACGTGCGGACTATCTGATGCGTGCCTGTGATATTCTGTTAGAGACAGTTGAGGAGACACGCCCGTGCGGATATGTGGAAAATATCGGAAGAGATGAGTCAAAAATAGAACTTTGCACGTTAAAAGAATTGCGGGACCGTCAGGTCAACATGTTTACGACCGTGTTTATCGGTAATTCAGAAACAAAGATCATAGACGGACATCTCGTCACTAAAAGAGGATATCATATATGAAACGGATATTGATTTTTTCCGGCACCACAGAGGGCAGACAGTTAGCGGATATCTTAGATGCATCCGGGATCTGCGCGGATGTCTGTGTCGCCACGGAATATGGGCATGAGGTCATGACCGAGGGGCAGTACCGCAATATTTACACCGGAAGACTTACGGAAGAAGAAATGAAAGAATTCATGCAAAAGGGAGACTATGCTGCAATCGTTGATGCAACGCATCCCTATGCGGTCGTGGTTTCTTCTAATATCAGGCAGGCGTCCGCACAGGCAGGACTTCCGTATTATCGTCTGCGGCGGACACTGCAGTCGGCCGGAGATGACAGCGATGTAATTTATGTAAAGTCACAGCAGGAATGTGTCCGCGCGTTAGAGCAGACCAGTGGCAATATTCTTCTTACAACGGGAAGTAAGGAACTGCACTGTTACTGCGAAAATGAGGCATTGAGGGAGCGGCTGTTTGTCCGTGTCCTGCCAGGGACAGAGAGCATAGAGATCTGTCATAAAAACGGCATTTTAGGGAGACAGATCATTGCCATGCAGGGCCCGTTTTCCGAGGAAATGAACCTTGCACTTCTCCATCAGTATCAGATCCGTTATATGGTCACAAAAGAGAGCGGTGCGTCCGGTGGATTTTCAGAGAAGATCAGTGCCGCGAAAAAGGCAGGGGTATCGGTATTTGTGATCGAAAACCCGGAGACGGAGAACGGGGAGCAAAAGGAAAACCTAGAGGAAATTCTTCAGGAAATAGAACGTTTGACCGGTAAACACATTCGAAGAAAACAGATGCAGGTATCTCTTGTCGGGATCGGCATGGGAAATACAAAACTGATCACAGAGGAAACGGCGGAGCGTATAAAAGGCGCAGATCTGTTATTCGGGGCAAAAAGACTGCTGGATGCGGTGCCGGCGCAATGGAATGTAGCTGCGGAACGACTGCCGTATTATCTGGCAAAAGACATTCTTCCATGCCTTGATGATGCAGGTGAAAAAAGTGGGAAAGCCATTTTCCATGCAGTCATTTTATTTTCCGGCGATACCGGATTCTACAGCGGTGCAGAAAAAATGGTGCAGGCATTGCAGGGCAGGGAGAACACGGAGGTGTCCGTCTGTCCTGGAATTTCCTCGGTTTCTTATCTGGCTGCGCGCAGTGGTAACAGCTGGCAGGATGCTAAAATCGTCAGCCTGCATGGGACAGACCAGATGGATCGTTTGATAAAAACGGCAGGGATGAGAGAAAAAGTGTTTGTTATTACATCCGGTGTTTCGGACGTCCGCGAAATCGGGAAGCGGCTGATCGAATGTGGATTAAAAGAGACGACTGTGACGGTCGGATATGCGCTGTCCTATCCGGCGGAACAGATAAAAACATTGTCCCCGGAAGAATGTATGCAGTTTACCGACGAGGGACTTTATACCTGTCTGATCCAGAATCAGGGGATTTCGGGAGAAAAAAAGAATTCTGATCCAAAATTCCTGACGCATGGTCTGCCGGATGACGCATTTTGCCGGGATAAGGTGCCGATGACAAAGGAGGAAGTCCGGGAGGCGGCAATCTGTAAAATGCACCTGACACCCGACGCGGTGGTTTATGATGTCGGAAGCGGGACAGGCTCGATCGCGGTCGAGATGGCAAGGCTGTCAGAAAATCTTACCGTCTATGCCATCGAACGAAAACCGGAGGCTGTTGCACTGATCGAAAAGAACTGCACAAAGTATGGACTTGCCAATGTAAAAGTGATCTGTGGGGAGGCACCCGGGGCACTTACAGGGCTTCCGGTTCCAACTCATGCATTTATCGGTGGAAGCAATGGCAGTTTAAAGGAGATATTAACGGATTTATACCGGAAAAATCCGCGTATGCGTGTGGTGGTGACGGCAATTACATTAGAGACGGTTGGAGTTGTTTCTTCTATATTAAATGAGTTTCCGGTGGAACAGGAAGAAATCATCCAGATGTCAGTCAGCCGTGCGAAAAAGGCGGGACGTTACCATCTGATGCAGGCGGAAAATCCGGTGTTTATCCTGTCGTTTTATTTTGCAGGAGGGACGGAGTCATGAGGGCACCAAGAATACTGATTGGCGCGACAGGAAGTGGAAGCGGAAAGACTACGATCACCTGTGCACTGCTTGAAATATTAAAAAGACAAGGGAAAAAAGTACAGGCATTTAAGTGTGGACCGGATTATATCGATCCGATGTTTCACCGCACGGTACTTGGAATCCCATCGAAAAATCTGGATACGTTTTTTACCAGGGAGAAAATGACGACAGAACTGTTTATGGAGTCTGCAGTAAATGCAGATATCTCTGTGATGGAAGGCGTAATGGGACTGTATGATGGGTTAGGCGGGATCCGGAAAGAAGGATCTGCCTATGACCTTGCGACGGTGACAGACACGCCGGTCATTTTAGTCATCGATGCGCACGGAATGGGGAGGAGCATTCTTCCGCTGATTGCCGGTTTTCTTTCCTATGATATGATTCATCTGATCCGTGGAATTATTTTAAACCGCACCTCCGGCGCATTTTTTGAGACGATACGGCCGGAGATCGAGAAGAGTTTTCCGGTAGAAGTTCTTGGATATTTTCCAAACCAGAAGGAGTTTCTTTTAGAGAGCAGACATTTGGGACTTAAACGCCCGGAAGAAGTAGAAAAGATGGCGGAACTGCTGGCAAAAACGGCGGATATGTTAGAAAAGACCGTCGATATAGACAGGCTTTTCGCAATCGCGGAGGGGGCATCAGAACTGCCAGATAGTGACATTCTTACAACCACGGATAGGGCATCAGAACTGCCAGAAGGCAGCACATTAGAAAAAGACAGTTACGGTAAGCAGAAAGTACATTTGCAAAAAAGCGGAAAAAGACCCGTGATTGCCGTGGCACGCGATGAAGCGTTCTGTTTTTATTATGAGGACAACTTAAAGGCACTTGAAAAAGCCGGCGCAGAGATTGTATTTTTTTCACCGCTTCATGATGGAAGTGCGCCAAAAGAAGCGGACGGTCTATTGCTTCCGGGAGGGTACCCTGAACTCTATGCGAAAGAATTATCTGAAAATAAGACGATGCTTGCGGATATCAGGGAAAAGGCGGAACTCGCGATGCCGATCGTTGCTGAGTGTGGCGGATTTATGTATCTGCATCAGACGATGGAAGATACAGAGCATCATGTTTATGAGATGGCAGGCGTTGTGCCGGGAGACTGCTTTTACACAGGGAAACTGGTTCGTTTCGGGTACATCGAACTTACGGAAAAAGAATCAAACTTTCTGCCGGAAAATGGCAGCATAAAAGGGCATGAATTTCATTATTTCGACAGCACCGCAAACGGTGATGACTGTGTGGCATTAAAACCGGTAAGTGGGAAAAAATATGACTGTGTTTTTGATAAAAATTCATGCTTTGTGGGATTTCCGCATCTTTATTATCCATCTGCGCCGCAATTTGCGGAAAATTTTGTAAAAAAAGCAAAAAATTATGCGGACAGGTCAGAAGTAAATAGCTAAGGAAGCATTTTAATGTAGCAGGATAAATAAATTGTTGTGAAATACAAAAAATATGAAGTGAAAACACAGGAACAGAATTTAAGTAAAAAAAGGGGAATACAACCGTGAAAAATACAGAAAAAACAGGGATCCTCTACGGAATCGGCGTCGGACCTGGTGACCCGGAGCTGGTCACATTAAAAGCGGTACGGATCGTTGGAGAGTGCGATACCGTGATACTCCCGGCAAAAAGCAAAGAGGACTGCATCGCCTACGGAATCATGAAAGAGGCATGTGGGAAAATTGCAGAAAAAGAATTGATATGTATGCCCTTTCCGATGACAAAGGATGAGAGCAGACTTACCGCGGCGCATGAGCAGATCTATCTTGAGATAAAAAAATTGTTAGATAACGGCAGACAGGTGGCTTTTTTGACGATCGGAGATCCGACGGTTTACTCCACTTACCAGTATATCCATAAACGTGTGGTAAAAGGCGGCTATGAGGCACATATCGTAAACGGAGTCCCGTCTTTTTGTGCGGCGGCGGGGGCACTTGGAATATCGTTAGCGGACAATAAAGAAGAGATCCATGTGATACCGGCATCCTATGAGATCGGAAAAACAGCAGAATTTTCCGGAACCAGAATTTATATGAAGTCCGGGAAGAAATTAGGAGAATTAAAGCAGATGCTGCAAAAACAGCAAAAAGATAGCAGACTGGAAGTGTATTCGGTAGAAAACTGTGGTATGATGAATGAAAAAATAACCACAGAGGTGGAAAAGTTAGATGATACCTCCGGTTATCTTACCATTGTGATCGTAAAGGAGCATTGACCTTGGAAAATTCCTATCGTTATTATGAAAACAGGGCATGTAAATATTATCCGTGTCATGAGGTGGAAAATGATGAGATGAACTGCCTGTTCTGTTTTTGTCCGCTGTATGAGAGAGAACACTGTCCGGGCAATCCGGAATATATTAACAGTAAGGGCAGAGTCATCAAATCCTGCATGCACTGCACATTTCCCCACGAAGCGGAAAATTATGATATTATCATGCAGTTTTTAAAAAAGAAAGCAGAGACGGAAAATAAGTGACAGAAGAGAAATTTATTCATACTAATTTAAAAAACGAACTGACACACGATTTCCTTGTGGAAATTTTAAAGCATTACCATTATGAGCAAAAAGATATGGAAATGCTAAAGGAAGTTGCAGGGGAACTGCGCGAATGCCTTGCCGGGGAGGAAGGATTTTACTGCATGACGAGGCGTCAGTGTGAACAGATTCTGAATCTGTGCAGAGAAGAAAATTATGCAATCGGGATATTTACGCTGGGGAGCAGGGTAGATGAGCTCGAGAACCGTTATAGCAGCACAGAGCGTATAAGAGAAGCATATGCAGTTGAGACGATTTGCTGGGAGCTTTTGCGGAAAGGATATGACATGTTTCAGAGGTGGGCAGAGGCACATTTGAAACAGCGCCTTGAATCTTATCTTTTTTTTGGCTCAGAGGAGGGGCTTCCTTTTGAAAAAATGGCACAGCTTTTAGCAGAGATGGGACAGAATCGGATTACCTGCAATCAGGCATACTGCATGGAACCCAAAAAAAGCGTGATGTTTTTAGCGGAACTTTCCGGTGGAAGTCTGAAAGTGGAATCTAAGCGGAATTTCCGGGAAAAATCCGGGGAAAATTCCGGTGCAGGAGTAAAATGGAATGCTGCTGAAACAGAAAAATGTGGTGACAAAAGTACCGGAATCTGTGCATCCTGCAGCAATAAAGAATGTGCTTATCGAAGATAAAAAGATTGTTTTTTATAAAAAACATCCGAAAAACGTAGTAATAAATTTGGCAATTATTTCAAAAAACATCCGAAAAAACGGGTGTTTTTTTGTTTACCTGGTCAGTTCTACCTTATTCGAACATAATTTCGGATGGATGAATGGCTGATAAAAAACAGGACACATATCAAAAAATTGAGTAAAAATAAGCAAATTTTTTTTCGGGAAAACATGTATAAAAAATTTGACTTTTGGATATAACCTAAGTATGATATGTGCCTGTATCAAATGACGGCATTCGTCATGTTGACATATATGTATCATTCTTGAGGAAAGGAGCAAAATGAGAAAGAGAATATTGGGCGCGGCAGTGCTGTTTAGTTTTATCGTCAGTCTGACTGCAGCATCCAACATGAAAGAAGACGTAAAGATCAAAGAAGTTCCGGCAATGGAGGGACTTGCAGCAGGATCAATACGTTTTGCACATTCATTTACGCCAGAATCAGATGAAAAAACAGGAATCGAAAAAAAAGAAAGTATGATAGTAACATCTGCATATGATGATGATCTGATGCAGGAAAAAATAAGAACCACAAAAGAAACACAGATGGAGGAAACTGCACAGGCGGTGCAGGAAACTCCGGCAGAGCAGAATGCACAGGCGGTGCAGGAAACTCCGGCAGAGCAGATTGCACAAATCGTGCAGGAAACGCAGGCGGCACCGGCCTCACCGGAAAACCGCTGGCATATCACTTTATCGCCGGATGAAACAGAGCTGCTTGCCAGGATCGTCTGGTTAGAATCACAGGGAGAACCGGTGAAAGGACAGCAGGCGGTTGTGGAGGTTGTGTTTAACCGTATGAGAAGTGATGTGTATCCGGATACACTTTATGAGGTTTTAAGCCAGAAAAATCCGGTACAGTTCTGTTCTTTTAAAAACAGGGACAGGGCAAAACCGACACAGAAGGAATATGACTCCATCCAGCAGGTGCTGGACGGAAAAACCAGAATATTAAGAGATGATACAATGTATTTTTCCACATTTCCGCTGACGGAACATGTGGAGGTCAAAATTGGTGGGCATTATTTTTGCTATTAGCACAACGGAAAAAGAACGGAACGGTCATGAAAATTTTTCAGACCGGGAAGTTCTTTTTTTGATATTAGAAATTGACTTCCCTCTGCGGAGAAATTATACTGATTCTTGGCACCGGAATGTCTGGGGAACGCGCATTCGATTGTTTATTGTTCCTGATGACAGTGTGTTTGAACGTGTACAATTTATTATAGAGTGAATTTTCAGCAAAAAAACAAGAATGGAGTTTCCATGGGAGATACAAGAAAAGAAGAAGCGGAGCTTAGTCTTCGCAAAAAATATCATAAGACAATATTTTCACGTTTTGCAAGAGCAATCAACACCTACCGGTTAGTGGAAGACGGCGATCATGTTGCAGTCTGTATTGCACAGGGCGGGAATGGACTGATCCTTGCAAAATGTTTTCAGGAGATAAAACGCCACAGAAAGATTGATTTTGAGGTGGATTTTTTTTCATTCGAAGAGGAGAATAACGGAAAATTTATCCGGATTGCAGAAGAGACTGGTATTCCGGTGCAAAAACTCCATTCTGTGGATGACGTAAAAAACTCCGGCTGTAATAAGTTAACGGTGGCAGACTGCTATGAGGATGTGATAGAAATGATACTTACGGGCGTACTGTATAGGGGAGAAATCAGTACTCTGATGCCAAAAGAAAAGGAGCGTGACTTTGGCGGCATAGAGGTTATCCGCCCGTTTTATCTGGTGCATAAGCAGGATCTGAAAGAATGGAATATGGAGTTTGGAATGGTAACAGGAACGAAAGAGGACTTTTCAGACCAGCAGGAAGAAGTAAAACGTCTGCTGGAGGAATTTGAAAACATAAATCCCGGAATTGCGGCAAATATCTTTAAAAGTGTGGAAAATGTAAATTTAAATACTGTGATTGCATATCATACAGGTATGGGACTTCACAGTTTTCTGGAAGATTACGAATAGTAACAAAAATAGGACTTTAGATACAGTTTATTTTGGTTTTCTATTTAAAACAGGAAATAAAACTGTTATAATAAAAAACAGGTTTCATAAAATCAGAGCAGCACAGAATGGGGATTACTATGGAAAAACAGCGGGCAATTTTGGAGAGCGTTATAAAAGAAGAAATTGATTTTATTTCATATGTAGATCTGGAAGATGGGATGGTACATACCATCGTTACCAATGAGGATGCGGATGTTATGCCGCCGATTGATGGGGATTACCAGAAGGTCAATGATGTGACAATTCCAAAGTATGTACATCCGGAAGACAGAGAAATGTGCGAGAGGGAGTTTAGGCTGGAACGTCTGCAGGAAAATTTACAGAAAAAAGAACGTTTCGTCATTAATTACCGTTTGTTGTGCGGCGGGGAATACCGTCGGAAATCAATGAATATCCACTATTATGACAAGACAAAAATGACCCTTGTTTTTGTGCGCAGAGATGTTACGGATAATTATGAAGAAGAACAGAATCGCCAGAGAGAGATTTATGATGCAATGCTGGCGGCAAAGCGTGCGGATCGTTCCAAGAGTGAATTTTTAGAGCGCATGAGCCATGAAATCCGTACGCCCCTTAATTCAATTATCGGACTTTCCTATCTGAGCAGGGCAAATCTTGGCGATGAAAAAAAGGTTCTGGAAAATTTTGACAAGATTGAGATGTCGGCACAGTTTCTGCGTTCCTGTATGGATGATATTTTAAACCTTTCGCTCTTAGAGAGCGGCCGTGTTGCATTCCATGAGGAAAGTACGGATTTTGAAGCATTCCTCACACATATCGAGAAAGAGTTTTCAGATAAGGCGCAGGAGAAGAAGATTTCTTTTTCTGTACAGAGACGTGGTTCATTTGCGGATCAATATCTGTTTGACCGTGAAAAATTAAATGAGGCGCTGTCAGCGATTTTAGAAAACGCTGTAAAATATACACAGCCGGAGGGAAGCGTATTTTTTATTATAGAGCTTTTTACCAGAGGAGAACAGGAAACGATCTTCCGTTTCGAGATCCGGGATAATGGAATCGGTATGGAACAGAATTTTCTGCCGCACATTTTTGATGCATTTGCACAGGAAGATGACAGAAATACGACGTTAAGCGGTGGAACCGGATTAGGACTTACCATTTCCAAAAATATTATTGATTTTATGGGCGGTAAGATTGATGTGTACAGTGAGAAAGGAAAAGGCTCCGCGTTTGTCGTGACGGTTCCATTAAAGACTGCAAAAGAGGACAGACGGAGGACAGAGCGGACGACTTATCAGGAATATGATTTTTCCGGGAAAAGGGTATTGCTTGTCGAAGATAATGAAATCAATATTGAAATTACAAGAAACATTCTGATACATAAGAATTTTATGGTGGATATCGCTGAGAACGGAAAAGCGGGCGTGGAACAGTTTTTGAAGCATGAACCGGGATATTATGATGTGATCCTGATGGATATCCGGATGCCGGTCATGGATGGACTTGCTGCCACACGCTGTATCCGTGAATCGGATCATTCGGACAGTAAAACGGTACCGATTGTTGCGATGACCGCAAATGTATTTGAGGAGGATGTAAAAAAATCATTTGATGCAGGAATGAATGCCCACTTAAGTAAGCCGGTAGATATTAAACAGATGTATGCTGTTTTAGATGAGCTGATAACTGGTGATGGATTACTTTAAATGAGATGCATAATCTGACAGGTTCTGACCACACTATTGTTTAGGCGAGTCAATGTCAAGACGATATGCCGACGATAGATTTAAAATATGGAGGTGGAACATGAGCCAGTTATCAGAAAAAGAGTTATCCGTGTTAAATGATCTGCTGACCGAGGAGGATCTTCTGATCAAAAAATTCCAGATGCTTGCAGAACACACAGAGGATCAGGAAATCAGTGCAAAATTTACGGAGATTTCCCAGAAACATCAGGGACATTTTAACTCCCTGTATGCACAGTTAAGCTAAGGAATAAGAGAGGGAGGAAGATCATGACTGAGCAGATTTATACAGACAAAGAGATCTTAGCCGATGCACTCACGGCTGAGAAGGCGGCAACAAATAACTATAATGCATTTGCAAATGAATGTGTGCACGACAGTGTGAGGGATGCGATCCTTCACTGTTTAGAGCAGGAACACTGCATCCAGGAAGATGTGTTTAACATGATGCATCAGAGAGGGCTTTATCCGACACCGGATGCCGATGCAAACAAAGTAGAAAATGCAAAACAGAAGTTTTCACAGCGTGTGAAGACAGTGTAAAACAAAACAATAGATCAACGCTTTGCGGGCAGATCTATGATTAGAAATGAAAAGGCGCAGATCCGGTAAGGATCTGCGTCTTTTCTACTTATGGGCTTTAGCCTGTTGAGTGCATCGGAGTTTCTCCCAACGGAGAAATGGAG
>OGIU01000042.1_pt1 | contig 94213 bp, 82 predicted proteins | sample 1571791 | NCBI WGS metagenome assembly OGIU01 (sample SAMEA2582104, study PRJEB24529) | metagenome | biome: Human gut stool | place: China | collected 2011
CCTGTAACCGGCTGATCCGTAGTCAGCTACTCTATTCAGTTGAGCTACGCGGCCATGTCTTTTTGTTTGACGGGTGCAAAGGTATGGACTTCTTGTGAAACTTCCAAATATTCCTGGAACTTTTTTTCAAAAAAAATTAATCCGTGAACTTCGCTCCGAATATCTGCCAACCCAGTGTGAGGCCGAAATTCCAGTTCTTTTCCGGTGAACTATAATGATTTAGGTAGGCACTTACCACCCCGAACGGCAGTTTTACAACCAAGGCCAGTTCTCCCATATATTCAAAGCCATGAAAGAGCTTTCCATAGCTTGCCTTGTTGCTTTCATCCGGAATGATCGGGAAAATCGGTACAAAGCCATACAGACCAAGTCGTGCATGAAACACCGTGTTCAACTGATAAATGGGCATAATCCCTCCTCCGATGAACTGATTGGCCCGGAAAGCCTCATTATAGGTTGTCTTGCTGTGATAGGTAGGGGTAAACTCACCGGCCTGCATCATGGTAGCCCGGTAATTATGACTGAAGTTCCGCGAAGAATAATATCCCTTGATATAAGTACCCAGCGTGAAATTATGCCGGAAGTTGAAATACCGCTCCATCTCGTACGACAGTTGCAGCCATGACTGGATATATTCATATCCTCCCTGATGCGGATCTTCCCCCATACCGGCCCTGTAATGCTCCGTACCCGTATAAATATGGGCAGCGAGCCGTTCCCTGCGTCCGGAGGTAGCATATTGCCGGCTGTTCAGCGTATTGCCGTCAAGAGCCACCGAGCCTCCGAAAATTGTATAATTGCTGGCATCCCGCTTCGCATTGGTAAAATCAATGACCTTGGTCTGGAAATACTGATCTTCCATCCCTGCTACTCCCACACTGAATTCTGCCTTCTGGCGGCTCAGAAAGGGAAGGGATACCATCAGTTTGACAAACTGTTCGTCTTTTTTGTTGAAAATCGGGTCATTCCCTGCATTGAAGAACTTGCCGTTCGTCAGATAGTCGAACGATGAAAGAGAGCCTACTATCCGGTATGACGTGGGAATTCCTGTCGGGATATCTATACGGCCGGACACCTGCAGATTATTGTAGATCTGCCCGAACTGCGCATCAAGCGCCACTTCCTTCGAAAAGTTATTCAGGTTATGATAAGTTGCCCCGACATAAATCTGATTGGAGCCGTTGGATCCCACGTTACCTCCCACACGGAGCGACAGATCATCCTCAAGCTTCACTTTCAGATCGAGATCGTACGTACGGTCCATCGGATTATAGACAGCATGCGGAATGATTTCAGAGATCATGTTATCGGAAATCAGCCGGAAATAGCCCCGCCGGAAATCCTCCAGCGTAAAGATTTCCTGGTCGTGGGAATGAAACTCCCTGCGGATGTAACGTTTCTGCTGGTCGTTTGCCCCATGAATCACAATCTTGCGGAAACGAAGTTCCGGCATGGCATTCCGGAATGCCACCCGCTTCCGTTCCAGCTGACGAAGATTGATGCGCCGGGAAATGCGGCTCTTGATCGAATCCATCAGTTCAATAGTCCGCTTATAGCCATTATCGTGAAGTTCGTCGAAACGGTCAAAGTCCATCAGGCTGACGTCATCATACTTGAAAGTCATCAGAATGCCGAGAGAATCAGGAACCGTATAGTCCGTTTTCTGCATGATCATGTTTTCCAGCTGCCCCATGATGTCACCTTCCTTAGGCTTGCCGGGATTGGAACTGACCACGCTTCCGATAATTATATCCGGATGGAAGTCCTCCGTCATGATATTCACGGGGAAATTGTTGTAGATACCACCGTCATACACCAGTACGGAATCTATTTCAATAGGCTTGAACATGGCAGGAAAACTCATGGAAGCCCGTACTGCATCACCCAGATCTCCCTCGTTGAAGATCAACGGACGCTTGTTGTGTACATCCGATCCGACACAGCGGAAAGGTACAAAAAGCTTGTCGAAATCTCCATGACACACCGCCGTGGCCTGTCCGAACAGTTCCACAAAGGCAATGTTCATCTGGACCGGATTGACCACACTCGAAGGCAGAAACTGGGTTTTGACCTTATGAAGCGGATTACGCAGGGACACCCGGATGTTCAGAAATTCCGGGGTAGGCGGATTCCGCTTGAAATAATAAATGTAGCGCTCTTCGATGTTTCCGGTATACCAGCGTTTGAAGTCTTCCGACTTGATCAGTTTCTCCATATCGTCAGGCGAATATCCCATGGCATAGAGAGAACCGATAATGGCTCCCATGGAGGTACCCGTAATATAGTCAATCGGAATATTGTTTTCTTCCAGGGCACGGATGATCCCGATATGAGTCAGTCCTTTCGCTCCTCCGCCACTCAGCACAAGCCCTACTTTCTGGGCCTGCGCAGGAAGCAGGTTCAACAAGGTTATCAAAAACAAGCTGATGATGAAATATAGTTTCTTCATACGTCCAAAATCACATTATTGCCGTTCATTTGCGTTTCTTCCTTCCTGCTTCCTGTCAGAAAAAGTCACAAAGCCAAGAAGTTTACCAAAGATAGGTGAAAAAAATGGTTTCTGGCAAAAGTTTGAGCAAATTTTGCCAGAGTTCAGAATCTTTTCAGATTTCACGTCTACCTTTGCACTGTAAACTTAACAGAAGAAGATATGAAGAAACAAATGAAACACTTTGCATGGATTGCATGCATGGCAACCGCTATGATTGGCTTACAGAGCTGTGACAACGACGATAAAGACCTGGCACAGGCCCCAACGGATATCCAGAAGGCTTTTGACGCCAAGTATCCGGACACCCGCGTCACGGAATGGGAGCTGGACCGCGGAGAATACAAAGCAGATTTCTACTACAGCGATGCGACTTATACAGGCATTGAAGCTACAGCCTACTTCAGCCAGAGCGCACAATGGCTGCGGACAGAGTTCGAAGTGATCGGTCTGTATCATTCCGGAAAACTGCCTGAAGCAGTGAAAACAACAATCAGCCGGGAAGCAGGAACGGCCAAAGTGGACGATGTGGACTTCATCGACACCCCGGACACGGATTATTACCTGGTGGAAATCGATCAGGAACCCAACGACCGTTACCTGAAAATCGGAGAAGACGGAAGCATACTGCCGTAACTTTCAACAGTATAGAAAAAAAGAAGCGCATCTCCGGGAGACTGCCTTACGGCGGTACTCCCGGGATGCGCTTTCTTTATTTTATGTGATTAAGTACTTTCGCTTATCCGATCAGGTCAATGCTGCGTTTTACGAAGTTTGTCAAAGCTTCACCCTTCAGCATGTTGTTCTGCAACAGAGCCAGGTCGATCAGCTGATGAACTACCTTATTGCCGGCAGCATATGTGTTGAGAACATTGTTCTTCTGCTGCTTCTGGTCGTCCAGTTTCTTTTCCACATCCTTCAGTTCGTCTTTCTCTGCAACAGGGATTTCTTCATCCTTCTTGCCTTCGTGAGCTTTCTGCAGTTCTTTCTGACGAAGTGTCAGCATGGCAATTTCTGATTCAACGGGAACCAGCTGTTCTGCACAGGCAGATTCGGCATCTTCCAGTACCTGCTTAACCAGCTTGTGGTCGCTGTTCAGCACAAGACTGTACATATCCGGCATTTCACCATAGAAGCTCATGCCCGGCTGGATGCTGGCCATATCCTTCATACGACGCATATATTCAGCCTGTGTGATCACGATCGGAGCAGAAGTTTCACCCATGGCACGGGTTTCTACATGGAATTCTACTTTCTGAACTTTCGGCAGCTGTCCGCTGAACAGGGTAGACAAGGTCTGACGCTTGTCTTCAGCCAGTTCTTCACCATGAGCATCTTCCTTCACGATCAGACGGTCAATGATATCACTGTCCACACGGGTGAAACGGCTCTTTTCCAGTTTCTGTTCCAGCATGTTGATCATCGGGACATCCAGTTGTCCGTCCATCAGCAGGACATTATAACCCTTGTTCTTGGCTGCATCAATATAAGTGTACTGCTCATCTGCATTGTTTGCATACAGATAGATCAGATTGCCGTCCTTGTCAGTCTGGTTATCCTTGATCAGAGTCTGATATTCCTCAAAAGTATAATACTTGCTGTCTGTATCCTTGAACAAAGCGAATTTATTGGCTTTTTCATAGAAGTCTTCCTGCGTCAGCATACCGTAATTGATGAAGATCTTCAGGTCATCCCATTTGGATTCGAACTCCTGACGGTCGTTCTTGAAGATCGACTGCAGACGGTCGGCTACCTTCTTGGTGATATAAGTCGAGATCTTCTTCACATTTGAATCACTCTGCAGATATGAACGGGATACATTCAACGGAATATCCGGTGAGTCGATCACACCGTGAAGCAAAGTCAGGAAGTCAGGCACAATACCTTCCACTGAATCAGTTACATAAACCTGATTGCAATAGAGCTGGATCTTGTTTTTCTGCAAGTCGATGTTGCTCTTGATCTTCGGGAAGTAGAGCACACCGGTCAGATTGAACGGATAATCCACATTCAGATGAATCCAGAACAGCGGCTCATCAGACATCGGATACAAATCACGGTAGAACTTCTTGTAATCCTCATCCTTCAGTTCGCTCGGTTTCTTGGTCCAGATCGGGCAAGTATCGTTAACGACATTCCATTCATCTGTCTCCACCTGCTTGCCGTCTTTCCATTCTTTCTTCTTTCCAAACGCTACCGGCACAGCCAGGAAGCGGCAGTATTTGTTCAACAAGGCCTGAATACGTGATTCTTCCAGGAATTCCTTGCAGTCATCGTCCACATACAGAATGATATCGGTACCGCGATCTGCTCTTTCAGCATCTTCCAGCGTAAACTCAGGACTTCCGTCACAAGTCCATTTCACGGCCTTTGCATCCTCACGATAAGACTTGGTGACAATTTCCACTTTCTTTGCTACCATAAAGGCAGAATAGAATCCCAGTCCGAAATGTCCGATGATCGCATTGGCATCATCTTTATATTTAGCCAGAAAATCGTTGGCGCCGGAGAAAGCGATCTGATTGATATATTTGTCGATTTCCTCGGCAGTCAGTCCCAGACCATGGTCGGAAATGGTAATGGTTTCCTTGTCTACCTTCACCTGAATGGTCAGGTCACCGAGTTCGCCTTTAAATTCTCCTTTGGAAGCCAGCGTCTTCAGTTTCTGGGTAGCGTCTACCGCATTTGAAACCAATTCACGAAGGAAGATTTCATGATCACTATACAAGAATTTCTTGATGATGGGGAATATGTTTTCTGTAGTTACCCCAATATTACCTTTCTGCATATATTTATACGTTTTAATGATGATACATTGATATTTTTTTCACAGCGTACACATGCAAAAGAAATGCCATAAGGGGTATTCCGCCATTTTGTCAGTCGCATAAACTCCGTTGAAAAAAACTCGGTCACCGTTATCCAGCGACCGAGTTTTTATTTTATAGATCTGATGATCTGACAAAAACGAGTCCAATCATCGTTCAATCTTCATCTGCAATCCGTCTCCGGAAGGCTTAAGGCTGACATGAATGACATCACCATTCTGCGGCTCTTCATTCAGGATCAGTTCTGCCAGTCCGTCTTCCAGATTACTCTGAATGGAACGTTTCAACGGACGGGCACCAAACTGAACGTCATAGCCTTTCTCTGCTACATACCGCTTGGCATCATCATCAATCTGGAGCTTGTAACCGATTGATTCCATACGCTGATACAATCTCTTCAGTTCTATATCTATAATCTTCGACAAGGCTTCTACATCCAACTGATCAAACGTAATGATCTCGTCCAGACGATTGATAAATTCCGGAGCAAACGACTTGTTCAGAGCCTTTGTAATGACGCTCCGGGAATATTCACTGTCATCGGTCCGCAGCTGGGCTGCAAACCCGATTCCTTTGCCAAACTCCTTCAACTGGCGCGTACCGATATTGGAAGTCAGAATGATCACCGTATTCTTGAAGTCCACAGTCCGTCCGTTGCTGTCCGTCAGCCGTCCTTCATCCATTACCTGAAGCAACAGATTGAACACATCAGAGTGGGCTTTCTCTATTTCGTCCAGCAACACGATGGAGTAGGGACGACGGCGCACTTTCTCTGTCAGCTGTCCGCCTTCTTCATAACCGACATATCCCGGAGGTGCTCCGACCAGACGGGAGACAGAGTATTTCTCCATATACTCGCTCATGTCAATACGGATCATGGCATCGGTCGTTCCAAAAAGCTGACGGGCCAGCTCCTTTGCCAGATGGGTTTTTCCGACACCGGTCGGTCCCAGGAACAAAAACGTACCAATCGGCTTGTTCGGATCTTTCAGACCAACCCGGCTGCGCTGAATGGCTTTTACCAAAGTATCCACGGCCTTATCCTGAGCAATGACTCTGGACTTCAGTTCTTCTTTCATGCCTTTCAGTCTTATTCCTTCGGCCTGAGCCATACGCTGGACAGGAACTCCTGACATCATGGATACAACATTCTCTATCTGAGGAGCATCTACAGTCTCACGCTGTTGCTTCAGATTTTCCTCCCATTCGCGTTTCATGACCTCCAGCTGATTCATGTAATTCTTTTCCTGATCACGGAAACTGGCTGCCAGCTCAAAGTTCTGCAAGTTGACTGCCTCGTTCTTATGCTTGCGGGCTTCTTCGATCAGCTTTTCCTGTTCTTCGATTTCCTTCGGAACGGAAACATTGGTCAGATGAACCCGTGAACCGGCTTCATCCAGGGCATCAATCGCCTTGTCAGGGAAATTACGGTCTGAAATATACCGGTCTGTCAATTTGACACATGCTTCCAGTGCTTCATCCGTATAATTCACGCAATGATGCTCTTCATACTTTTCCTTGATATTCTTCAGGATCTGCAATGTTTCTTCCGGTGTGGTCGGCTCGACCATCACTTTCTGGAAACGACGTTCCAGTGCTCCGTCCTTTTCTATATTCTGACGGTATTCGTCCAGAGTCGTAGCTCCGATACATTGAATCTCACCACGGGCCAGAGAGGGCTTCAGGATATTGGCAGCATCCATAGAGCCTGCTGCTGATCCGGCTCCCACAATATTATGAATCTCATCGATAAAAAGAATGATATCCGGATTCTTCTTCAGTTCGTTCAGAATGGAACGGATCCGTTCTTCAAACTGGCCGCGATACTTTGTTCCGGCAACCACTGCCGTCATATCCAGAGCAACAACACGCTTGTCGAACAAGATGCGTGACACCTTTCTTTCAACAATCCGCATGGCCAGACCTTCTACAATGGCAGACTTTCCGACACCCGGTTCACCGATCAGGATCGGATTGTTCTTCTTGCGGCGGCTCAGAATCTGGGCCAGACGTTCGATTTCCTTTTCACGTCCGACTACCGGATCCAGCTTGCCTTCCTCGGCCGCCTTCGTCATGTCTGTGCTGAATGAATCCAGGACAGGTGTATCCTTACTGGATTTCTGCTGCTTGGTACCGGCAACCGGCTGTCCTTCCGAACGGTAAGACATATTGCCTTCATCCGGCCTGCGGCGGCGGATGCCATCATCTTCATCCTCATCTTCCTCTCCGAAATCCAGACCGTCCTTCGGCTCCTCCTTGTGGGGTACCAGCCGGTCCATTACCTTCCGGTATGTCACTTCCTGACTTTCCAGTATCTCTGCTGCTTTATTTTCATTATCTTTCATAATCGCCAATAATACATGTTCAGTATCCACTTCCGGGCTCTTCAGCAATTTCGCTTCCAGAATGCTCAGCTTCATCACCTTGGAGGCTTTCTTGTCCAGATCCTTGTCGCTTCCGAAAAAGTTTTCCCTCACCGGAGAGGCAACTTGTCCTCTCAACTCGTCTTCCAGTATGAGTTTCAACTTTTTAAGATCTACATAAAGACTCTGCAGGATGCTTACAGCTTTATTGTCTCCTTCCCGGATAATGCCCAGCAACAAATGTCCTGTACCGACATAGTTGTTTCCCAGCCGGTCGGATTCTTCTTTGCTGAACAATAAAATTTCGGATACTCGTTGTGTAAACTGATTGTCCATATATAATCTTTTCTCCTTATATCACTGCAAATATACATTATATAATTAATATATAACGAACCTCTCATTCTATTTAACAAAATGTATGCCACATCAGTCCGTTTCCGCCCCCAAAAAGACGAAGAATGAAGAAAAAGCTTAAACAGGAACACTTTTTTGATAGAAATGTTTCGTATCTCGGGTAAAAGTCGTACTTTAGCATGGTTTTTAGCAAACCAGAGAGAGATGTATAATTAATAGTTTTTTAAATGCAAGAACAAGACAGAATTATAAAAATCAACATCGAAGAGGAAATGAAGTCGTCGTACATCGATTACTCCATGTCAGTAATTGTTGCACGCGCCCTCCCGGATGTCAGAGACGGTTTCAAGCCTGTACATCGCCGAATCCTTTATGGAATGATGGAACTGGGTAATACGTCTGACAAACCTTACAAAAAATCTGCAAGAATCGTCGGTGAAGTATTGGGTAAATACCATCCTCATGGAGATTCATCCGTATACGGAGCACTGGTCCGTATGGCTCAGGACTGGGCTATGCGTTATCCGCTGGTAGACGGCCAGGGAAACTTCGGTTCCGTTGATGGTGACAGCCCTGCTGCCATGCGATACACCGAAGCCCGACTGAAGAAAATCGGAGAGGACATGATGCAGGATTTGTATAAGGAAACGGTTGATTTCCAGAACAACTTCGATGATACTCTGCAGGAACCGGTTGTCATGCCGACCCGCATCCCGAATTTGCTTGTAAACGGTGCTTCGGGTATTGCCGTAGGTATGGCTACCAATATGCCGACTCACAATTTATCAGAAGTAATAGATGCCTGTGTAGCTTACATTGACAATAACGAAATCGATATTGACGGCCTGATGCAGTACATCAAGGCTCCCGATTTCCCGACCGGAGGCTATATATACGGTATCAGCGGTGTACGTGATGCATACGAAACCGGTAGGGGACGTGTGATCATGCGTGCCAAGGCTGAAATCGAATCGCATCCGACACATGACAAGATTGTTGTTAACGAGATTCCTTATAACGTCAACAAGAAAGAATTGATTGAAAGCATCGCTTCTCTGGTCAACGAAAAGAAGATTGATGGTATTTCATACGTCAACGATGAATCAGACCGTGAAGGTATGCGTATCGTCATCGATGTGAAACGCGATGCAAATGCCAGCGTTGTATTGAACAAACTGTTCAAGATGACAGCGCTGCAGACTTCTTTTGGCGTAAACAACATCGCCCTGGTTCACGGACGCCCGAAATTGCTGAATCTGAAAGATTTGATCCAGCTGTTCGTAGAACACCGTCACGAAGTAATCATCCGCCGTACTCAGTATGACTTGCGCAAAGCAAAAGAACGCGCACACATTCTGGAAGGTCTGATCATTGCTTCCGACAATATCGATGAAGTAATCCGGATCATCCGGGCTGCCAAGACTCCGAATGAAGCTATCACGAACCTGATGGAACGCTTCCAGCTGTCGGAAGTACAGGCACGTGCAATCGTAGAAATGCGTTTGCGTCAGTTGACCGGTCTGATGCAGGATCAGCTGCATGCTGAATATGAGGATCTGATGAAACAGATCGCTTATTTCGAAGAAATTCTGGTTAACGAAGAGCTTTGTAAGAAGGTTATCAAGGACGAGCTGATCGAAGTAAAAGAAAAATATGGCGACAAGCGCCGTTCTGAAATCGTCTATGCTTCTGAAGAATTCAATCCGGAAGATTTCTATGCCGATGATGAGATGGTCATCACAATCTCACATCTGGGATATATCAAGCGTACTCCGTTGTCTGAGTTCCGTGCCCAGAACCGTGGCGGCGTAGGCTCAAAAGGTAGTGAGACACGCGACGAAGACTTTATTGAACATATTTATCCTGCCACCATGCATAACACAATGCTCTTCTTCACACAGAAGGGTAAATGCTACTGGCTCAAGGTTTATGAAATTCCTGAAGGAAACAAAACTTCCAAAGGACGTGCGATCCAGAACTTGCTGAATATTGACGCTGATGATGTGGTAACTGCTTATCTGCGCGTCAAGAACTTAAATGATACTGAATTTATCAATAGCCACTATGTCTTGTTCTGTACCAAGAATGGTGTAATCAAGAAAACCTTGCTTGAACAATATTCAAGACCAAGACAGAATGGTGTAAATGCTATTACAATTCGTGAGGATGACCGCGTCATTGAGGTACGTATGACCAATGGAAATAATGAGATCGTCATTGCTAACCGCAACGGACGTGCCATTCGTTTCCATGAAAGTGCCGTACGCGAAATGGGACGTACCGCAACCGGTGTGCGCGGAATCACCCTGGATGAAGACGGACAGGACGAAGTTATCGGAATGATCTGCATTAAAGATCCGTTGAAAGAAACCATCATGGTTGTTTCTGAAAACGGTTACGGAAAACGTTCCGATATTGAAGACTACCGCAAGACCAACCGTGGAGGTAAAGGTGTCAAGACTTTGAACATCACGGACAAAACAGGTAAACTGGTAGCTATTAAATCGGTTACGGATGAGAATGATTTGATGATCATCAACAAGTCCGGTATCACCATCCGTCTGAAGGTAGCAGATGTCCGCATCATGGGACGAGCTACTCAGGGAGTCCGTCTGATAGACTTGGAAAAACGAAATGATCAGATTGGTTCTGTATGTAAGGTTACTTCAGAAACAGAAGAGGAGGGAAGTGTAGCAGAAGGAGAAGAAACAGCTCCAGCATCAGACACCACTCCGGATATAGTTCCATCTGATGATATGATTCAGGAAACAGACGAGACAGACAAAAACTAAATGAATATTTGTGTATTACTAAATTTTAAATGATTATGAAAAAAGTTTTATTTACTGCTGCGTTGTTCTTCACCGCATGTGCTGTATCAGCTCAGGAAAGCGTAGTGAAAGAAGCAAAATCTGCAAAAAGTGATCCTGCCAAAGCAGCAACCATTCTGGAACCTGCCTTAGTTGATCCTTCTACAGCAAACGATCCTGAAACATGGAAGTTGGCCGGAGACCTTCAGAAGTCTATTTATGACGATGAAAACATGAAATTGTATTTACCTGGAGGACAGGCTGATACAACTAAATTATACAACAGCTTGGCTAAGATGTTCGAATATTACATGAAATGTGATGAAGTAGAACAGGCTAAAGTAAAAAGCGGAGAATTGAAAAAGCCTAAACTGAGAAAGAAATTGGCTAAGTCTCTGGCAACCGTACGTCCTCAATTGACAAACGCCGGTTCTGATGCTTTCAACAAAGGAAACTATGCAGATGCTTTGAAATATTTCGGATTGTTCGTAGAAACTCCGCAGAATCCGATGTTCGAAGAAGTTGCTGAAGTTAAGAATGATACATTGGTTCCTCTGATTGCTAACTATGCTGTAATGGCAGCCAATTCTCTGAATGACAACAATTCTGTAATCAAATATGCTCCTCTGGGTAAAAACCACAAGGAAGAAGGCTGGAGATCACTGATGTGCTTGGCTGATGCATACAGCAAGGGTGAAACTCCTGATTCAACCAAATGGATGGAAACAATCAAAGAAGGTGCAGAAAAATTCCCTTCTCAGAACTATTTCGTTGGAAATCTGATGGATTATTACATCCAGAAAGGTAAAATCGATGAAGCTCTGACTCAGATCAACAGTCTGTTGGCTAAAGATCCTTCTTCAACTTACTTCACCTATGTAAAGGCTGTTCTGTTGTATGAAAAGAAAGATTATGACGGAACTATCGCTGCCTGCAACGACATCATTGCCAAGAACGGTGAACTCGTAGCTGAAGCTAATGCTAAGATCGGTGACTGCTATTTCTTCCCGGGTCAGGTTGTAGAAGAAGAAAACTCTAAGATTTCTATGGATGATCCTAAGTATGCAGAAGGCGAAGCTAAAGTAAAAGAATTGTTCGCTAAAGCACAGCCTTATTACGAAAAAGCAAGAGAACTGCAGCCGGACAACAAACAGTTGTGGGGACAGTATCTGTTGAGAATCTACTGGAAACTGAACAAAGCTGAATACGATGCTTTGGAAAAAGAATTAGGTTATTAATAAATAAACCTTCCATATTAATGAGGATGCACAAATGTGCATCCTCATTTTTTATATATAAATCATAAATCTGTATCCAACTTTGAATCTTTGATTAAATAAAAGATCTACACTTAATCTATAATCAGCATTATGTTTAATTATATATATGGAAAATGTAAGCATCCGCCTATTGGGTGTAAATATACAAAATATAATTTAGTTCCCCATTTTATTGGGGATTTTTTCGTATATTTGTATTGCCCATTATGAACCTACATTTCGCATCTTCATATCGTGTAATCCGTAAAGTCGGATTCAGAGTGGTTCTCTGTGGGCGCACGATATGAAGATGCGAACTATTTTTATTTACATGTTATTAGATGACCTTAAAATAAAAATATGTAATGATGCTTTAAGTTATATACATCGTAATGACGATTATGTTCGAGAATCAACCTTAGATGATTATCTAGAAAAGATATACAAAGAACAGTATAGTCGCAAGATGTCATATACTATTTTAGATACAATATTAATTAAGAGGTATCAATTGATTGAAAGAATAGGTAATAATATAACGTTAACCCATAAAGGTATTGAGGTTGCATGCAGTACTGATGGCATAAAAGGATATATTGAAGATTTGCGACAGAAAGTTATTGACGATAAAAAAATTGCAAAACTAAAGATAAGAAGCACTACTGCGGCTACCATAGCTTCTGTCGTTGGTGTTATTTCTTTCTTTATAAATATTACATCTGGAAATAACAAAATCAAATATATTTTTTGTTTTATAGGAGCATTTATATTAGGAGTTTTACTATCTGACCCAGCAAAGAACCTAGTAAAACGCTTATTAAAAGAAGAGTGAAGAACTCTTTTATATCTATCATATTACCTTTTTTCATATAACTTATAATTAAGAATAATTCAAAGGTAAAAAGAATATAGAAATCATTGAAGGACAAAAATTATTGATTCCACCTGTTCGGGAGAAACATATCGTACGTTTCTCCTGGTTGGGGTTCTCTGCTAAAAACATCTGTAAGATATTCGAACACATTTATGCCATTTAATTTACAACTTTCAATGATAGTGTAAATAATAGCTCCTCTCCTTGCGCTCTCGTGATTTCCGAAGAAAAGATAATTATTCATTCCGAGTTTGCATGGTCGCATAGCTCTTTCTGCTGCATTGTTATCAGCTTTAAAGAATCCATCATCAAAAATTAACGTAAGAGCCTTAAATTCACGATAGGCATACGATATGGCCTTCCCGATTAAAGTTTCATCGAGAATCTTAGGATTGGATATACTTTTTTCAAGCCAATTCTTGAATTTATGAAATATCGGCACTACATACCTAATTCTATACTCTCTTATTTTATCAGGATGAAATTTTTGTTTTCTGAAAAATCTTTCAAGCCTATATATTTTATCTATAATTCCAAGTGCCTTTTCTGAATTTTCTCTGTCGTTATCTCTACTTTCCAAAAACTTTCTTCTTATATGACTAAGACAAGATAACCTTTGAATTTTATTATTTTCGTTTTCTCCTATAGACTTATACGCCGAATATCCATCTGTTTGAATTGTACCTATATAGCTTTCTAATATGTTACTGATTACATTCCTGCTTCTAGAGCCATCTTCATAAGCAAAGAAAGTCAATTTACTTCTGGTGTTAACAAGCCCCCACATATATTCTTTCTTTGCATGATGGACATCTTCATCAATTACAGAGATTGTCGTTTCGTCTATATTCAAATAGTTACCTTTTAAAACCTCTGACCTGATGGAATAATAAAGTCCTTCAAGAGCATCGATAGCTGTACCACACCAGTCATATAAAGTTGAACGCGCGATTTTAGCTCCGGCATTTACAAACATATTTAACTGACGATGTATAGGTAAATGATATAGAAATTTATTTGTAAGGATACCAGCCATCAATGACGGATCTGCGTGCCTTCTGTAAAATTCTTCTGGAGTATAAGGAAGTTTAGGCATAATTAAATGCCCGTCTTTTGCATAAATCCTTCTGTCATAGATTACTTTTACAATTTTCGCCGGAATCATATATAAGCGGAATGATTTTTCAGAGCGAACAAATTTTGCTCCTATTAATTCTTCAGCATCCGGTTCAAGTATTTCTATTTTCTCTTCTATATCGTCGTATGTACGTCTTTCTGGGCGTTTATATGCTTTACGAGGGTTCGACTTTTTATCCGGTTTTTCTTCAATTTTTTCTTTGGGATAAGTTCCCTTGGAACTTAGTTTTTCACCATTATACTTCCTTTCTGAGTTCTCTGAGTGAGATTTTTCGCTTTTTGACCCATATAATCTCTTATTGAGTAGATTTATAGTATCACGAAGTTCTTTCACAAGATTTTCATACGAACAGATATTCTTTTCCAGTGATTCGATTTTTTCGATAAGGCTGGAAATAAGTTGATTGAGACCTTCAATTTGAGAGTCTTTATTTTTTATTTGTTCTACAAGGAAATCGTTTAAATGGTTTCTTTTCATGCACTAAAAATAGACTTTATATATTAATGCACAAAATGAGACAAATTTGACATACATACTAAAACACCCAAAAATTTCCATATAAGGAAATTTTTAATCAAAAAATTGCCTTATATGGAAAATAAAAGGCTACAAATTTGTTTCCATTCTAAATAATAATTGTTTTTTCTAGGATTATAATAAGGGGTAAATCTTTTTTTATTATATAGCTTAACTGTATAAAGTATAAACTTATCTTCATCCCATCTTAATATCTTTATCTGCTTCTTATTTCTTCCCATAAATATAAATACCTCATTAGAAAACGGATCACGCATTAGATTACTTCGTATAAATCCACAAAGACTGTCTATGCCCTTCTGCATGTTTACATATTCTGGACAGAAATAGAATTTCATATCTTTATTCAATCCCAGTACAGTTTCCTTCATACATAATCGCTATTAATACTAATCCTTTGATTGTAATGCGCGGTATATTAACAGTCATACCACTTGGGAAAGTAAGTTTGGCACCTTTTATAATAGTTCCAGGTTTAGGGAGTTCCAGGTCAACATTGAAACTAGGATGTTCATTAGGGAAATGTAGAGGTGAGTTGTTTTCTACAAATTCTATTGGAAATATTTTTTGAGCATTTGAAGAAAAAGACGGATTTTCACTTGAAAAAAGTTTCCTTTCTTGCTTATACTGGATTGTCGTAGAATTCTCAACGTACTTTGCTCCATATAATTTTTCCCATTGGTTAATCCAGTCAGAAAAATCCCAATAAGGAACTTGGTGAAGTTTGCAAAACTTTTCAAGTGTCATTCCACTCTTCAAATATCGTGCATAAAGAACCTGAGCTTCTGAGTGTGATAATGCCATAAATTTTTTATCCTTCCAATATTTAATTATTTCCTATACTTTTGTGAAGGACAAAGATATTATGGATAAAATGTTTAATAAAGATGAGGAAATCGGATGCTTACTGGAAAATCAAAGAACAATATCAGCACAAGGATATTTTTATTTCATACCCTTGTGCTGCAATCTCTCCTCTATTCATTATTTGATAATCAATATAGGAGTATCCGAATGGAAAATCATCTTACGGGCAATACTTGGATTAAACAAACGGGCAAAGACATTCCGTTTATAATTCGTGATGCAAAGAGCGTCGATAGCCTGTTCTTTTACATACACATCCAGATTGGTCAGTAACTGGTCCTCTGCAATCAGATTATAGCTAATTTCCAACTGTGGATATTGTTTCTTGAAATACTCTTTAATTCCTGCCAGTTTAATCTCATTCCATGTACGCCGTTGCTCATCTGAATTCAAATGAATAAATGCTATCTGGAATTTATAATTCTGGAAAGTTGTAATCAATGAATCAAAAGCGACCAGGTCCCGCTGATCAAAATTAGTAATAAATGCCACCTTATGAATTTCTCCAAAGGTCTTGAAGCTGGCATTCTTAGGAATAGCATATACAAAAGTCGGGCTACGCTCTATTACTTCGGCAGTCACACTACCAATCAGTCCCAGTTCCTTTTCCCCCTGTCCACGTGTTCCCATAATAATGATCAACGGCTTCTCCTTACGGGCATAATACAAAATTTCCTCCTCAGGAACACCTTCACGCAGCATGCATGAGAATTTAACATCTGGCAGCTCCTTATTGGCGATTCTCTCCTTCAAAGCATCCGTCAACTTATTCAGCTTATTATGAATGTCATCCAGCATATTCTTGATCCCCAAATCATATTCCATCGGCATACCATATCCTTCCGTAGCATATTGTAAACTAGGCATATAGACTGGGCTAAAATAGACATGCATCAATACCACTTCCGCATGAATACGAGAGGCGAAGTCAAAACCGAATTCACAGGCTTTCATGGAATAATCAGAAAAATCTACCGGTATCAGGATCTGATTACTACTACCCTTCTGATCTGTTTCCTTAGGTTCTTCTTTCAAGACATCATCAGACAGCCAGGATGAACTTTCTATAATTTTCAGAGCTCTGGGAAGATCACTTTCTTTAATACGAATTCTTACTCCAGACGAGATGACAGGCTGAATGAGATTTACATTATGAATATAAGACTCTATTCCTTCATTCTCCAGGACATTCTTTAAGATCTGTGCCTTTGAGTAGGTCAAGATGGCTAATGTAACAAGTTTATCTTCCATAATCTGACGATTTAATAAGGTTAAAAATAAAAACACTGATTACAGGCATATACGAAATAACGATACTCCGCATACATCCTATAATCAGTGTCCTGTCGTTAAAAATAAATATCCTACACGTTTTCTTCTTTCAGGATAGCTATAGCTCTATCTAATACGGTTGTATCGTCCAGCATAACAAGTCCCCCATCCGGTCCCGGTTCCAGATGAATTCCTACACTCTTTCCATCTTTAAAATTGTGTCCTCCGAAAAAGTTGCGTACGGTTTCCACGCTTAAGTTCAATTCATCCGCAATCCGATGCATACTTCCGGTTGGTAAAGAATCCTTTATCTTACGCAGCTCATTAAAAGTTATCGTTCTGTTCATAGTAGTCTGAAATTTAAGTTAGACAAATCATTTATTTAATTTCGAGTAAATATAAGGAAAGATTATGAAAGAACAAACAAAAAGGCAACATTTCTGACAAGAAAGTTGCCTTTGACAGTTTCCTTTACAAATAAAGAACTTTTGCCGTTATCATTCCCGCAATAATTGCATAGAGATATGAAAGCAATAATACCAGATGAATCAATCCGACATCATCTATTGAATATCCACTGCTTGTATACTGACTGGAAATGTATTTGGGCTGATCAAAAAACCGGTTCCTTACTATCCGGTAAAGCTGATAAACAAGCAACGCAATCAGACATCCTTCCAAAGCCCCAGCCAGTATATCTCCAGGATAATGCACCCCCAAATAGATACGGGAATATGAAGGTATGGTAGCCCATACAAACATAGAAAGAGTCAGCCACTTATTCCGAATCAGCAATGATACAAACATTGCTACCCCAAATGTATTTGCTGCATGACTTGATATAAAGCCATACAGGCCTCCCCTATAGCCATTCACCGTATGAACCAGGTACATAATCTCTGGATCCTGAGTCGGCCTGAAACGGGCAAAATAGGGCTTACATACACTTGAAGCCAACTGATCTGCCAAGGTTATCACCAAGGCTATCATCAGGAGAATGAAAATCGATTGTGGCAACTTGTTATTCCTAAATATAACATACAGCAAGATAATTGCTGCAGGAACCCAGGTTACCGTACTGGTCACTACCCACATAAAGCCGTCCCAAAACAAAGAATGACTTCCATTCAAAGCCAATAACAAGTTACGGTCTGCTTCAATAAGTTGCTGTATGTCTATCATAACTTCCTTCTTTAAATGATTTCAATTGCTTCTGTCGGAATCCATCCCTTATTTCCATCTTCCAGACGGATTTCTTTCCAACCTTTCATCGAGTTATCTTCCACAAAAACCTTGGTTCCTTCATGCAGGACAAACAATTCCGTTCCGCTCTCATCCGGTGTACTTTTAACTGTTACAGTAGGTGACATCACAATAGCTCCGGTGCGATCCATCAGTTCATTTTTTTGCTGACGCGCAAATAAATTAGCGCAAACAGTCACTACCAGTAAGACAACAGCACCGATAAATCCTATTTCCCGGACAAAAAGCCGTTTGCTAAAGATATACAATGCCAGCCCAACCAATAAACAGATGAAAGAGACAATGCCGATCTTAGCCCATCCTCTCTCGCTTTGCATATTGGTCAGCGAATTAATCCAGGTTACGATGAAAACCTCTGTAGCAGGAGTAATCTGGTCAACAGTTTTGCTTCTGGCCATATCCAGATTGAAGCGAATATCTGCATCTCCCGGATTCAACAATAAGGCCCGTTCATAATTCAATACAGCCTTGGCCATATTTTTCTCTTTAAAATAGCTGTTTCCCAAGTTGTAATAAACAACTGCAGACTCTCCCTGAGTTGCTAAAATATTTTCATACATTTTGATTGCTTCAGCATATTTATTCTCCTGATAAGCCTTATCTGCATCTGCCTTTGTAAAAGACTCAGCCTGAACAAACTGCACGAAGCTCAACAAAAATATAATGAAGAATGATATCTTTCTCATGTCAGACACTCTCCTATTCTTTAGCGTTTAATACTATTTTCCATTTTACTGATAATATCAATCGATGCTGTATACACCTTATCCATGGCCTCATTTTCATTGCCCGGAGCATAACGTGCAAACTCACATTCATTCAATGCATGAATGAAATCAGCAATTAATTCATCAGAAACGCCATACTTCGCGAGTTCAGCCTCAATATTATCTTTTGAAAGCATGGATACCGGAATGTTCAGTTTATCACTGATATATCCCCAAAGAGCTTTCAAGACCTCATCATAAAATTCATTCTTCTTGTTTTCTGCCAACAGCTTACCTGCAAGTTTCATACGTTTTGTTGCAACCTTATTGGCCTTCTTGGTCTTTACCTTTGCAACATTGGCATTTTCCATAGCCTGCTTGCGATAAACAATTACAAAAGCTACAAACAAAACGAACGGTATCAGATACCACATCCAGTAAGATATCGTTCCAAAGAAGAAATCACCTTTGCGAGTCAAGGAAGTATCTCCCAACTTAATAAAACGAATATCCTTACCCAGTACCTTCACACTTTCTTTATTGGTGAAGTCTGCAATCACTTGATCCGCATTTCCCTGACCTTTAGTAACCTTCAGTTCATAAGCCTGAGTTTTTAAGGTTTTGTAGGAATTACTCTTCAAGTCAAAATAGGTAAATTCTACCGGAGGAATCGTGAAAGATCCGGCATGACGCGGTATTGCCAGATATTCAATAGTCTTGGTTCCTGTTACTCCATTACTTGAAGTCTCAAACTGGTTTTCTACTTTCGGATCATATATTTCAAAATCTTGAGGGAACTTGATTTCAGGCGTATTCAGCAACTTCATATTCCCCGATCCTTTAATTGTAAGCTTAATTGTAACAGCATCATTCGTTTTTACTTCCGTTGCATTAATGGAAGAAGTCAACGAGAATTCACCAACTCCACCAGAGAAGTTCGCTGGTTTAGCCGGCAAAGGCAATACGGTTATATTTACTTTAGGAGCAACAATTACCTTCTTCACCTGTTCAAATCCGCCGCCATTATAAAAGATATCAAACGGATCATCAGAAGCAATTCGCTGAGCAATAATACCCTCAAACTTTACGCTTGGAATCTCCAGTTTACCAGTCTGCTGCGGGAAAAGAACATACTGACGCCATGTCAATGTGTTATAATTTCGTCCCTGATAATGTTCCATTGACCATACCTTCTTCTGTGGAAGATCTATTTCCTGAGTATGAAAACCTGTCAACTCTGGCATATCTTCATTCAACTGCTGAAGATTTACAGTAGAATACAGTTTATATGTCAACAAAATAGCCTCTTGCTCATGCACAGTGGTCTTATTGGCCGTTGCGAGCATAAACAAATCTTTATCTGTGATCCGGCTTCCGGCAGCCTGATTACGTGAAGAATTTGCTGAGCCTTTACTTCCACCATTGGAACTGTTGGATGTCTTATCCGGAGGAAGAACTTTCACCTGCAGTGAATTTGAAAAGATTTTCTCTCCTTCAGCCTGAATGCTTGCTGCTGGAATCGTATAGGTTCCGGCATCACCTGCCATCAGGATATAGGTGTAAGTCACAGATTTGTTTACGACAGTTTTTCCATTAATCGTGTATGAACCATATTGTTGGGAACGGCTCGGCCCCATCAGAACCTCAAACCCCTTTGTTATAGAAGGAGCACGGAAATCTTTCACACTCTGCGAATTGACTGTAAAGGTCAATCGGAACTGATCTCCGCTTACGACCACCTCCGGAGCCTCGGCAGTCAGCGTGACTTTACCGTCTGCCCATGTCTGAACAGTAACAGCCAACAATAGCAGTAAGAAAATCAATTTTCTCATTTTATCTATCTTTTTTATTATTCAACATTGTACTTCTAGTCCTTGGTCTATTTTGTCCACATTGCCCGCATCACCAGTCTTTTTCCAGTTTCCGGCCTTGCATCTGAATAGCTTTCTTCACTTTATCCTGGACATTCTTTTCATCCTGCATCACAGCATTCAACAGTTGCTCAGCATTTTCCTTCGACATCTGATTCTGGTTCTGCTGTTGCTGATTATTCTGGTTCTGCCGTTTCTTGTCCTGATCCTGCTGATCCTTATTCTGCTCTTTTTCGTCCTGTTTCTGGTCTTGCTTCTGCTCCTGCTGCTGATTCTGATCCTGCTGTTGCTGCTGATCTTTCAACTGCTTCTGTGCCAAAGCCAGATTATAACGTGTTTCATCATCTTTCGGATTATTCCGCAGGGCTTGCTTATATGCTTCTATACACTGAGGCAACTGCTTGGAAGCCTGAAGAATTACGCCCATGTTATGATAAATATGAGCCAGTTTTTCCTTATCTTTCTCAAGTCGGGAAGCCGCATCCAGCTGCTCCATCGCTTCCTTTCCTTTTTCCTGCATCAGTAAAGAGTTTCCCAGATTATACAATGCATCAGCCGATTTCGGGTTCACCTCAAGCGCTTTCCGATAATCTACTTCTGCCTTAACAAAAAGGCTGTCTTTATAAAGCTTGTTTCCACTGCGCAGATAATCACGATCCGTCTTCTGACCATAAACTGCCGTCACGGAACAAGCACATATCAGTAACATCCATTTTATTCGCTTCATACTCTATCTCATTTAAAGAGTTTTACATTCTTGAAAAGTGGATTTTTACGATTCAAGATCATCAATTCAGCAGCAAGCAACAACAAAGCCAGCCATGCCAAAACCTGGAATTGCTCATCAAATTCCGTAAACACCTGAGTCTCGACATCAGCTTTTGCCAATTTATTGATTTCTGCATTCAATGCTTTTTCTGCATTATTCGTGTTGTCTACACGGACATACATTCCGTTTCCCGCCTGTGCAATTTCACGGCACATCTCTTCATTTAAACGAGTGACAACAACATTTCCATCCTTGTCACGCCGGAATTCGTTCGTTCCTTCCACGGGAATAGGAGATCCGTCGGGAGAACCTACACCCAGAACAAAGACACGGACACCTTTTTCAGCAGCAGCTTTCGCAGCTTCCACAGCTCCACCTTCGTGGTTCTCACCATCCGTGATCAATACGATAGCACGTCCGACTCCTTCATTAGGAGTAAAACTCTTCATAGCCAGATCGATTGCTCCACGAATATCAGTACCTTGTGTTGCAATGAGTGAAGGAGAGATAGATTCCAGAAACATTTTGGCCGAAATGTAATCACTGGTTATAGGCAACTGGGCAAAAGCTTCGCCGGCAAACACAATCATGGCAACTTTGTCATTATTGAATGTTTCAACCAGACGAGATATCAGTTTCTTTGATTTCTCCAGACGACTTGGAGTTACATCCTGAGCCAACATAGAGTTTGAAATATCCAGAGCCACAACCGTTTCTACACCCTGACGCTTCACAGTTTCCATCTTAGAGCCAAACTGAGGACGCGCCAGCATAAAAATAATCATCGCCAGAGCTGACCACATCAGCCAGAACTTTACATCCGGACGATATTTGGATACCGCCGGCATTAAATGTGCCATCAGTACGGGGTCACCATACTGACGCAACTTCTTGCGCCTTCTATAATTGGAATATAGATAAAAAGCTACCAGAAAAGGCAGTACAAGAAGCAAATATAGATATAATGGTTCTCCAAATCGAAACATGGCTTATTTCATTTAAGGTATTTTCTTAAGAACTGAATTACGCAGAAGGATCTCCAACAAGATACACAAGAAAGCTACTAAAGCAAACACTTCATAGTCTTCTTCCCGTTTGCTGAATTCTTTCACATTCAGTTTCGTTTTTTCCAACTTATCAATCTCCTGATAAACTTCCTTCAATTTTGAATTGCTGGTGGCACGGAAATAATTTCCGTTTGTTGTGCCAGCTATCTGAGTCAAAGTCTGTTCATCAATCTCCACCGGAACCTGTACATATTGCACTCCGGCATAAGTCTGCATCGGATATGGTGCCGTTCCATTGGTTCCAACCCCAATTGTGTATACACGGATACCAAACTGTTTGGCTATTTCTGCAGCCGTCAACGGAGAAATATCTCCACGGTTGTTGACACCATCCGTCAGCAAAATAATAACTTTTGACTTTGCCTTGCTGTCTTTCAGACGGCTCACTGCATTTGCCAGGCCCATACCCAAAGCCGTACCATCCATAATCAGACCTTTCTGGGCGATATCACATTTAATACTCTGAAACAGATTCAACAGTACTCCATGATCTACCGTCAACGGACATTGGGTAAATGCTTCTCCTGCAAAGATTGTCAGACCAATGTTATCATTCGGACGGCCGTTTATAAATTCAGCAGCTACCTGTTTGGCTGCTTCCAGACGATTCGGCTTTAAGTCTTCTGCCAACATACTGGTCGAAACATCCACTGCCAGCATAATATCAATTCCTTCAATTTCCGTATTCTGCCAGTTATCCGTAGTCTGAGGACGGGCCAGTACCAATACGATCATAACAAAAGCCACAATACGTAACAGAAACGGAGCATGTAGCAAATAAAGTTTCCAACTCTTCGGCGCATTCATGTACATACGCGTAGTAGAAACCTGCATGGTTGGTTCTGTTTTTTTCCGCTTCATGATATACCATATTATATAAGGTATAAGCAAAAGCAATAAAAACAGATATTCAATATTAGCAAAAATCATAGTCCATGAGTTTAAACATTAAAAGAAAAGGTCAATGATATGTCTCACTGCAACATACAATGCCACGACAGCAGCCAGACCGGTCACGGCAATGCTGGCCAGCAAAACAATACGTCCCTGTTTCGAACGTTTTTCCTCTACCCTTATCTCTGTCGGTTCTTTCTTGGCATTCGGATCTTCCTCCACCTTTGTCTGATTAATGAAGTCTACGGCATTCACCAGATTCATATCATTTTCATTCATCAGCGGTGCATGCTTGGCAAATTTAACAAGGTCCGCCGTTTCAAACAAAGTTCTCAGATCTTTAACGGATTCCTTGTCTTCCTGCAATAAACGCTCAATAATCTCCGCTGAAGTCATTTCCATTGCATTAAACCCGAAACGTTCTCTAATATACATACGGATAACCTCGGTCAACTCCGTATAATATTTCTTCGGATCATTGGCTCTGGCCATTTTATCAGCCTTGATCTCCTCGATTTTCTTCATAGCCAGTTGATGAGGAGGTAATTTAGGCTCAACACGGATAATCTTGATGATAGGCTTATTATTTCGATAACGGATCACAAAGAAGACAGAAACACCTCCCAATATAATCATCAATAACAAGGCATACACCAGTGGTGCCACGTCATCCCATGTAAGAGGAACCTCCTGCACTCCCTTCGGACCAAAAAACTGATCCGGATGAAGAGTATCAACGGGAACAGAATATACTTTCAGAGCCAATGCTTCCGAACGGTAACTCTGGTCATTCACCAATACCTCAAAAGGAGGCAGATAATACAAAGCCGAATCAAAAGAAGTAATTGTATATTCCTGCGAAATCAGCCATCGCTTATTGTCATTCAACAGTTGGGTATCAGGTTTGGCTACATCCAGCACTTCAACCCCTCTGACCAATGTGTCTGCAACTACAGGAAGACGCAACTTTTGATTAGCGTCCATGCTCACTTGAAGTCGGACTTTAGTCTGCTCACCAATCAGAAGCTGCAAAGAATCAATAGTCGCTTCTACCGACACCTGTGCCCGCGCTGAGGGAACAGATATCCATAAAAGCAACATACAGCAGCACACCTTAAACCAACTCAGTCCGCCATCGAATAATGTATGTTTCATTTCTCTATCAGTTTCGTTTTGCAAATAAGTTCATCAGTGCTTTCACATAATCCTGATCAGTCCGCACAGAAACCGAATCGACATTGCTGCGAGTAAAAATATCATTCAATTTTTCCTGACGTTCCATCCACCAGGCATGATGGGCATTCCGCAGAGCCTTTGAAGAAGTATCAATCCACTGTTCATGGCCTGTTTCCGCATCACGCACCCGCATCAATCCCACATCGGGCAATTCCTCCATACGGCGGTCATACACCTGCATAGCAATTACGTCATGTTTTCGGTTTGCTACGGTCAGTGCATTCTTGAAATCACTGTCGTCAATAAAATCACTCAGGACGAAAGCCGTGCAACGTTTTTTAAGCACATTCGTCAGATATTCGATCGCTCCCTGTAAATTAGTCCGTTTACTTTCAGGCTTAAAATCCAGCAACTCACGGATAATATACAGAATGTGTTTACGTCCCTTCTTGGGAGGAATAAATTTTTCTATTCGATCAGAGAAGAAAATCACCCCGATTTTATCGTTGTTCTGAATGGCAGAAAAGGCTATGGTAGCTGCAATCTCAGTTACCATATCCTTTTTCATTTGCTGTATCGTTCCAAAATCCAGACTGTTGGATACATCCACCAGCAACATGACGGTCAATTCCCTCTCCTCTTCGAATACCTTTACGAACGGCTTGTCAAAACGGGCCGTAACGTTCCAGTCTATATCACGTACGTCGTCACCATATTGATATTCACGCACTTCCGCAAACGACATACCCCTGCCTTTAAAGGCCGAATGATACTGACCGGCAAAGATGTTACTCGAAAGTCCACGTGTCTTGATCTCAATCTGACGAACACGTTTTAAGAGTTCATTTGTTTCCATTCTCAATCAACTATTCACCTTGAATCAGGGCACTTCTACCTTATTTAATATCTTACTTACAATCTCGTCTGATGTCACATTGGTAGCTTCAGCTTCATAAGTCAATCCGATACGATGACGCAATACATCATGAGCAACCGCACGAACATCTTCCGGAATGACATATCCTCTGCGCTTAATGAATGCATAACTGCGGGCAGCCAATGCCAGGTTAATAGACGCACGCGGAGAGCAGCCAAAACCAATCAGGTTTTTCAGTTCCTTCAAATCATATTGTTCCGGATAACGTGTTGCAAATACAATGTCTGCAATATACTGTTCAATCTTTTCGTCCAGATAAACCTGACGGACTACCTTGCGTGCTTCCAGAATATCTTCTGACTTAAGAATCGGACGAACCTCAATCTTCTCACCCGAAATATTCTGACGGATAATTTTCTTTTCTTCCTCCAGCTTCGGATAGTCAATCAGAACCTTCAGCATGAAACGGTCCACCTGAGCTTCCGGCAGCGGATAAGTACCCTCCTGTTCTATCGGGTTCTGGGTTGCCATAACCAGGAAAGGAGAAGGCAACGGGAAAGTTTCCTTACCCAGAGTTACCTGACGTTCCTGCATGGCTTCCAGCAAAGCACTCTGAACTTTTGCCGGTGCACGGTTGATTTCATCTGCCAAAACAAAGTTTGCAAAGATTGGTCCCTTATTGGTTACAAAGCGTTCATCCTTCTGACTGTAAATCATCGTACCCAGCACATCGGCAGGCAACAAATCCGGAGTAAACTGAACACGACTGTATTTCGCATCAATCAAAGAAGCCAGAGTCTTGATTGCCAAAGTCTTTGCCAGACCAGGGACACCTTCCAGCAAGATATGTCCATCTGACAACAAACCAATCAATAATGATTCAACAAGATGTTTCTGTCCTACAATCACCTGATCCATACCGGTCATCAGGTTGGTAACGAATGCACTCTGGCGTTCAATGCGTTCGTTTAATTCACGAATGTCAATAGCTTCAGCCATAATTTCTTTCTTATTTTAATAAGTTCATTTTAATCTATCTCTTGACCTCACAGAAGACTTTTCTTCTAAGGCTGCCCAAAATTAAGTCATTCAATTAACAGGCACAACTAATTTTTATTAAAAAATACAGACGAGTGATCTGTTTTAAGTCTTATTGGACTAAAGAAGTTTAAATTAAAGCGGTTCTGTCCGGATTTTCAGATCTCATTCCTGAGCAGGGACCAATACCGGTATCTGAATTACAGTTCCAATTGGTACATTATTCGGATTCTTGATGATTTTCTTATTATGACGTACCAGATAAGGCCACAACTTCTTCGTCCCATAATACTTCAGGGAAACTTTAGCCAGACTCTCTCCTTTTTGGATTGTGTGAGTGGTCTGAGTTCCCTGAATATCGTAATCCACCGTATCAGCCAAAGTTTCTCTCCGGGCAGGAACCTTAACAGGCTGTTCAGGCTCGGAATGTTTTTTTTGTACTGTATCGGCTGCAACCACAGCTACCGTATCCGGTTGCAGGACAACAGTATCTTTTACAGATTGTGCTGCTGGATGCAATGAATCTACGGATACATGTTCTTTCATCCAATAGTTTACCAAAGATTCGGGAATATACCTCCGTCCCGATAAAAGAGCCCAGACAATTCCTCCCCCAATCAATACCCCGGCTAAAAGTACTGTTGCAATCATACACCACGGAATCCGGAAAATACGCCGGTTCACCTGAACTTCAGATTCTTCCGACACTGTTTCCCCGAATGTTTCTTCACTTTCCTCTGATTCATTTTCCAACCGGGACACTTCCGGCGTTACAGATGTTTCCTCCTCCTTAACAGGAGCTGGTTCATCACCCTCACATTCAGCAGTTTCCTTATGGTCAGAAATTTCCACATGCTCAGAATTATCCGGATGTTCAAGGCTTTCTGCATGCTCCGGGATTGTATTCTCTTCACTGGCAGACTGAGCAGACAAGTCCGCGTTCTCTGTATCCGAAACGGCTTTCGGTTCTACCACTTCGGTCTGTTCCTCAGATTCAGACAAGTTATCTGTACTGAGGACTTCTTCCGTCATGTCATCAAAGTGAGTATTTTCATTCAGGACAACAGTCTCAAAATGGGCAAAAGGCTTGTTGATCAGGTCACGCAAAGAGGCTTCAGGAACAAACGACACCCGGTTGTGACCAGACATTTCTATCAGCTTAAAAGTACCCAGTCCTTTTACCTTGACGTACTTTTCCTGTTGAAGGGCTTCTTCAATCAAGGCTACAAATGTCTGAACAAATGCTTCCGCATCCGCCTGTTCCATCTGATGACGACTTGCCAGTTGTTCAGCCAGAGCCTGTAAGGTTACTTTCTCATTCATTGGGCATCTTCATTTTTCACCTTTCCCTTCAATGCCGGACAAGGCTTGAATGTCAAACTTAATTTGGGAGGAACCAGCAAGCGTTGCCGGGTAACCGGATTGACAACAATTCTCTCCATTTTCTTCTTCACTTCAAAGGTTCCGAATTCCTGAAATGTCAGGACATTGCTTTCCTGCAATTCCTGAGCCATAATATCAACCAAAGATGCCACCAGTACGGCAGCATCTTTGTTCGTGTAGCCGAGACGTCGTGAAAGTTCGCCTGTAAATTCCTTGCTGTTCATGAAAGGGTTCGCATTTAGATCATATCAATGTTGCGTACAAATCAAAATCATCCGCATCATAAACCTTTACCTGATAGAAAGAACCGGTGACAAGGTTCTGTCCTTCATCTTTGATCAGTACTTCAGGATCAACTTCAGGAGAATCAAATTCTGTACGACCAATAAAATAATCTCCTTCTTTACGGTCGATAATCACTTTAAACTCTTTACCAATCTTGGCATGAGTAAGATCAGCTGATATTTCCTGCTGAACAGCCATCAGCTCATCCAGCCGCCGATGTTTGACTTCTTCCGGAATATCATCCGAATAATTCTGTGCCGAATAGGTACCTTCCTCTTCTGAATAAGCAAATGCTCCCATCCGGTCGAAACGGGCCTTCCGTACAAATTCCTTCAGTTCTTCAAAATCTTCCTCCGTTTCTCCGGGATGCCCTACCATCAACGTGGTACGCAAATGAATACCCGGAACTTCTTCACGGAAACGTTCAATCAGACGATAAGTTTCCGCCTTACTTACATGACGGCGCATCTTCTGAAGCATGTTGTCACTGATATGCTGCAAGGCAATATCCATGTATTTGCAGACATTGTCATGTTCCCGCATCACCCGGAACAAGTCTTCAGGAAATGCAGCCGGATAAGCATAATGAAGACGGATCCATTCCACTCCGGGAATTTCCGCCATCTTCTCGATCAGCTCAGGCAACATCTGTTTTTTATACAGATCAACGCCATAGTAAGTCAGTTCCTGGGCAATAACCTGAAACTCCTTTACTCCCTGAGAAACCAGCAGACGGACCTCATCCAGAATTTCTTCCATCGGACGAGACACATGACGGCCTGTAATAATCGGAATAGCACAATATGAACACTTGCGGTCGCATCCTTCCGATATCTTCAGATAAGCATAATGAGAAGGAGTAGTCAGATGACGTTCAATGGCAAACTCCGAATGATAAGATTTACCCAAATCATTCAGCAGGTCATTCCAGTTGAACTTTCCATAGAATTTATCCACTTGTGGAATTTCGCCCTTAAGCTCTTGCAGATAGCGTTCTGAGAGACAGCCCATTACAAAGAGTTTCTTCAGACGGCCTTCTTCCTTTGCCTGACAAAATTCCAGAATCATGTTTATCGACTCTTCCTTTGCATCTCCAATAAAGCCACATGTATTGATCACCGCAATTTCTCCCTGCGGATGATCGCTGTCGTGAGTCACTTTATATCCATTGGCTTCAAGCTGCTTCATCAGCTTTTCCGAATCAACCAGATTTTTAGAGCAGCCTAAAGTTATAATATCAATTGTATTTTTTTTCATTTAGCAGTCGTTGGTCCAAATAATGAATCTACAAATTCGCGGCGGCGGAACACCTGAAGATCTTCTATACCTTCACCCAGGCCAATATATTTAACCGGAATCTTAAACTGATCAGAGATACCGATCACAACTCCACCTTTTGCCGTTCCATCCAGTTTAGTAATAGCCATGGCATTCACTTCCGTAGCCAGCGTAAACTGTTTGGCCTGTTCAAAGGCATTCTGACCTGTTGACCCGTCAAGCACCAGCAAGACTTCGTGAGGAGCATCCGGAACCACCTTACGCATGACATTCTTGATTTTTGTCAGCTCGTTCATCAGTCCGATCTTATTATGCAAACGGCCCGCCGTATCAATGATGACAACATCAGCCTGATTGGCAACGGCAGAACTCAGCGTATCGAAAGCGACAGATGCAGGGTCAGCCCCCATTTTCTGTTTGACAACAGGAACGCCCACACGCTCTCCCCAGATAACAAGCTGTTCAACGGCAGCAGCACGGAAAGTATCGGCAGCTCCCAGGTAGACAGACTTACCGGCTTTCTTAAACTGATAAGCTAATTTACCGATAGTTGTAGTCTTTCCTACTCCATTGACGCCGACCACCATAATGACATAAGGCTTCTTGTCCTCCGGAACACTGAAATCCTCAGAATCTACCGTATTGTTTTCTGTCAGCAAAGCTGCAATCTCTTCCCGGAGAATATTATTCAGTTCCTGCGTATTGACATATTTATCCCTGGCTACGCGAGCTTCTATGCGCTTGATGATATTCAGCGTTGTCTCCACTCCCACGTCCGATGTAATAAGTACCTCTTCCAGGTTATCCAGTACTTCATCGTCCACTTTCGACTTGCCGGCAACCGCACGCGCAATCTTGCCAAATACACTTTCTTTGGTTTTGGATAAGCCTTTATCCAATGTTTCTTTCTTTTCCTTTGAGAAAAAACTAAATAATCCCATACGGTTCTATTGTTTATCTGTTTATGGAACAAAGATATAACTAATCTTGTAGACACACAAAAAAAAGTTCCTTTCATTCAATCATGAAAGGAACTTTTATTTAGCATATATATGTTTTCGCTAAATTATTTCTTGAAGAAGTCCTGTACTTTATCGTTAGGAACCATCTGTTCGTCAAAAACGTAAGCACCCGTTTTCGGAGACTTAACCATTTTGATAACCTTAGTATAAGAACGGCCTTCTTTACCTGTCTGAAGGGTTGCGACTGTTTTCTTTGCCATGGTCTACTATTATTTAATTTCTTTATGAACTGTTACTCTTTTCAAAATAGGATTGTATTTCTTCAATTCCAATCTTTCAGTGGTATTCTTTCTGTTCTTTGTCGTAATATAACGAGAAGTTCCCGGCATACCACTATCCTTCATTTCTGTACATTCAAGGATTACCTGTACTCTGTTACCTTTAGCTTTTTTAGCCATAGTTTTCTTTTCCTTTTAATTAACCAATAATTTTGATAGTTTTCCAATCACAGTAACCGTTTGCAACAGCTTCATTCAGCGCTGCATCCAGTCCTTTTTTGTTAATAACACGCAAGCCGTTAGCGCAGATGTTCAGGCTAATCCAGCAATCCTGTTCTACATAGTAGAATTTCTTCGTAAACAAGTTCACATCAAAAGTTCTTTTTGTTCTTCTCTTAGAGTGTGAAACATTGTTGCCAATCATGGCTTTCTTTCCGGTAATTTGACAAATTTTCGACATTTCTATCTAGTTTTTATAGTTTTATTCATGGTTCTTTCAAACGGAGTGCAAAGTAAGCGATTTTATTTTATATAAGCAAGTAAATCACCTATTAATTGCAAAATTAGTGCTCATTTTCCTGATTTTGGCACAAATCAAGCAGCAATTGCAGGGTTTTTGCCGTTGCAGCCTGTATATTTTTCTCCCGTCCTTCGTCTTCCGTTAATTTGGCAGTTAGTATTTTTTCTTTATTTCCGGCAGCCACCCAGATCGTGCCGACAGGTTTTTCAGGCGTACCTCCTGCAGGTCCGGCAATACCCGATGTAGCAACTGCATAATCCGTTCCCAGAGTCTCCATGACACCTTTCACCATTTCCACTACGGTTTCTTCGCTTACCGCCCCATACTTTTCCAGTGTTTCCTGACTAACATGCAGAAGGCTTTGCTTTACTTCATTGGCATATGCCACAATCCCTCCCTTATAGAAACGGGAACTACCAGGGATAGCAGTTATGACAGCTGGGACATTGCCGGCCGTACAGCTTTCGGCAGTAGCCAGCGTAAAACCTTCTCTCCAGAAGAATTCACTTATCTCCTTGCTTAGCTTTTTAGTTTCTACTGACATAATACTTTTAAAATTTGTGTTATTTAATGCTTACCCGCGAATATGCAGGCTTGTCTATCGTGCAAAAATCTTTATCCTGATATTTGAAATAACCTGTCATGGCAATCATGGCCGCATTATCGGTCGTATATCCGAACTTCGGAATATAGATGTTCCATCCATACTTGGCCGCATGTTCCCGGAATGCATTGCGCAGTCCGTTATTCGCCGAAACACCACCGGCTACCGCCACTTCATTAATTCCCGTATCCTTCACTGCCTTGCGAAGCTTTTCCATCAAGATATCCACAATGGTATGCTCAAGAGATGCAGCAAGGTCCACTTTATGATGTTCGATGAAATCCGGATCATCCTTCATCCAGTCTCTCAACGAATACAGGAAAGAAGTCTTCAATCCACTGAAGCTGTAGTCATAACCCGGAATATGCGGCTTGCTGAATGTATAAGCCTTCGGATTTCCCTGACGTGCCAGCTTATCAATGATCGGTCCGCCGGGATAACCCAGTCCCATTACTTTCGAGCATTTGTCAATGGCTTCTCCGGCTGCATCATCAATCGTCTGTCCCAGCACTTCCATGTCATTATAGGCATTCACACGGATAATCTGAGAGTTTCCGCCAGATACCAGCAGACAAAGGAAAGGGAATTTAGGAGAAGCGTGAACTTCATCCGGTTCTTTAATGAAATGAGCTAACACGTGGCCTTGCAGGTGGTTAACCTCCACCATAGGAATTCCCAATGCACGGGCAAAGCCCTTGGCGAAGGATACGCCGACAAGCAAAGAACCCATCAGACCCGGTCCACGCGTAAAAGCAACCGCGCTCAGTTCATCCTTACTCACTCCCGCCCGTTTAAGAGCTTCACTCACCACCGGAACGATATTCTGCTGATGCGCACGCGAAGCCAGTTCAGGAACAACGCCCCCGTATGCTTCATGCACAGCCTGGCTGGCAGTTACATTCGACAGAAGAACACCATCCTTGATAACGGCTGCAGAAGTATCATCACAGGAGGATTCTATACCTAATATAATTATATGATCCATTGTTCTTACCTTATAATATATTCATTAATGAGTCAATATTTCAAGTCCGTGTTCAGTCATCACAAAAGTATGCTCCCACTGTGCTGAAGGAAGTTCATCTTCCGTCACGACAGTCCAGCCATCTTCTTCGTCAATAAATACTTCCCACGTTCCCATGTTGATCATCGGCTCGATGGTGAACACCATACCCGGTACAAGCAGCATACCCGTACCCTTCTTTCCGTAATGTTCCACATCAGGTTCTTCATGGAATTCCAGTCCTACGCCATGACCGCAAAGATCACGTACGACTGAAAAGCCGTTCTTATGCGCATGTTTCTGGATTGCATTGCCGATATCACCCACAAAACAGAAAGGTTTGGCTGCTTCCATTCCGATTTCCAGGCACTCTTTGGCCACACGAACCAGCTTTTCTTTTTCAGGAGAGGTCTTCCCGATAATAAACATTCGTGAAGCATCTGCATAATAGCCGTCCAGAATAGTTGTAATATCGACATTGATAATATCTCCTTCTTCCAGAATTTCCTCTTCAGAAGGAATTCCGTGACACACAACTTCATTGATAGATGTACATACACTCTTCGGATAACCTTCATATCCCAATGTTGCGGGGATACCTCCATGCGAAGTGATGTAATTATGTACCAGCTGATCGATTTCTGCCGTACTCATACCTGCATGAATCTCCTGAGCCACCAGATCCAGTGCTCCGGTATTCACCACACCGCTGCGGCGGATTCCTTCAATCTGTTCAGGTGTTTTGATAAGGCTGCGTCTCGGAACAAGATGTCCTTTGTTCTGCCAGTAAAGCACTTTCTTGTCCAGTTCGGTCAGTTCCGCGCCTTTAGGAACCGTCCAGTTTATCTTGTTTCTTTTCATAACCGTTTTTAGTCTTGTTTGCTTCCTGCAAAGGTAGCAGAAAAAAATGGAAATGCAGCCAATCAGGGACAAAAATATAGCAGGATCGTAACGAGAGCTTCACACCGACTACTAAAATACATTAAAACTTGGTGCTCCTGACTAATATAATGCCTTACTTTCAGCCATTGAATGAAGTATTTTTTTATTTTTGCGAGGAAGATTATGCAAAATATCATTCACTCATTAAAAAAACAGAAAAATGGACAAGAATCAAATCGGAACAAATGCCGGCATCGTCTGGAATATATTGAAAGACAACGCCCATTGGGAGTATGAAGATTTAAAAGCTGCAACCGGCTTATCAGATCGAGAGTTGAACGCTGCCATCGGATGGCTTGCACGTGAAGACAAAATAGATTTCGACATGGATCAGAATCATGACCGCCTTTTCTTGCATGTCAATGTGTACATCGGCTGATTATTTTCTGGCAATGCCACTCTATTACCTCACACAGATGCAGACCCGTATCTTCCACGCGGAGATCAACCGGCCTGCATCTGTTTTGTTTTCCGGAAAAAGCCGCCCGGCTTTTTCAAAAACGTTTCGGCCTTTCAGCCAAAACGATTCGACGTTTTAGACAAAACGCCGAGAGCTTTTCGGAAGCACCCTTCATCCTCTCCCAAAGGTTGCGAGACAGTTCTTCGCTAAAGAATCTTTTTCACGGTAACATCCGGAAAATCCTGCAGTAACAGCAACAGCAGCCCTTCCTCATTCATCCGTTTCGCCTTGATCACCATCGAAACCTGATAAATCATTCCCTGATCCGGTGTGGGATATTCTTTCATCTCATAGGAAACGATGATATAATCTTTCGACCGGAAAATTTCCGTCACCTGCTTGAGAGACTCCTCGCTTCTGGTTGAAAACTCCACCATCATATTACGCATACCCATACTCTTGAAACACACACTCAGCACTTCCAGACCGGCAAGCGCAAACAAGGTACTCAGAATTCCAACCATATACATCCCTGCCCCGATGGCCAGTCCGATTCCCGACGTAGCCCAGATACCGGCCGCGGTCGTCAGTCCACGTACAATCTGCTTTTGCAGGATGATGGTGCCCGCACCAATAAAACCGATACCGCTGACCACCTGAGCTGCAATACGGCTCGGGTCCAGGCGGACCAGGTCGGCTTTCAGAACCTCCGTAAAGCCATATTGCGAAACAATCATCATCAGCGCGCTTCCCAGTGCCACCAGAAAATGAGTCCGATAGCCTGCTTCCTTTGCCCGATACTCGCGCTCCAGTCCGATAGTAACTCCCATCAGACCAGCAACCAGCAGTCTCAAAGCAAAATCTCCGTATAATTCCATTCCGTTCATCTCCTTTTCATTAGTTTACCCCGAAATATACTGAAAAACTTCGGATATTGTACTATCTTTGCGCATGAAATCATTAAGTTTTCAAGAATTATATGAAATATAAACTATTAGTACTTGACCTTGACGGAACCCTGACAAACAACCGAAAAGAAATCACTGACCGCACACGCCTTTCCCTGATTGAAGCCCAGAAGAAGGGAGTAAAACTTGTTCTGGCCTCGGGACGTCCTACCTATGGAATTGTTCCTCTGGCTGAAAAGCTGGAAATGCAACGGTACGAAGGTTATATCCTGGCCTACAACGGAGGAGAAATCATCGACTGGAAAACCCGGGAACTGATGTACAAGAACGTATTAGACCCGGAAGTTCTTCCTTATCTCTACCAGTGCGCAAAGGATAATCATTTTGCCATCGTCAGCTACGACGGAGAATATGTGCTTACGGAAAATCCGGAAGATGAATACGTGCTTAAGGAAGCATTGCTTAATGTAATGAAGATCAAAAAGGTAGACAATTTCCTTAAAGCAATACATCATCCTATTGCAAAATGTCTGATTGTCGGTGAGCCCACCCGGCTTGCCTTGCTCGAGAAGGAAATGTACGAGCATTTAAAGGATCGTATGGGAGTATTCCGCTCAGAGCCCTACTTCCTGGAACTCGTTCCGAAAGGTATTGACAAGGCCCGTTCTCTTTCTGTGCTTCTGGAAAAACTGGGAATGACCAAGGATGAAATGATTGCTGTCGGAGACGGATTCAACGATCTTTCAATGATCCAATACGCCGGACTGGGGGTTGCCATGGCCAACGCACAGGAGGTCGTAAAAGAAAACGCCGACTTCATCACTCTTTCCAATGAAGAAGACGGCGTTGCCCATGTCGTAGAAAAATTTATTCTGATTTAGGCTTACGGTCAAAAAACGGATTTTTTGAGGATGCACTCACCGGAATAGCATATACCTGGGTGCATCCATCCAACCAGTCCAGCTGCCGTGCTGCCAGACCTGCCGAAAACATGATTCGCGTATCTACCCGATGATCAGCAGCCACCGAGCAGGCTGATCCAAGAGCAATCCCCAAATCCACGCTATTGATCGCACAAGGAACTCCGTCTTCCCGTTCTCCACATGCCGCATAGCCGCAGTATCCACAATTCAGTCCCTGCGGATGTTCACGCGTTCCGATCAGCACAACACACTCCGCTTCCAGAATATTGTCCGCATCACGAAGGAAAAACTTGAAACCATTATCTTCATACATCTGTTTCATGGTTTCCGATAAAATCCGAAGATTACTTTCCGTCACCAGCGCCACCTCGATAATATCCACTCCCTTTGCTTTGGGTGCCGTACGGGCCGCCGTCATCATCAGCTGAGCAATCTGTACCACCTGCTCATGCCGACAGTCTCTTTCATTCAGTATCATAAGGCTTCTATATATAAATAAGGTATATACTGTTATTCAGTCCGCAAAAATACAAAGTTCCACGAATCTGCACAAGACCCGAGTCTTCTCCATGCAAATCCGTGGAACTTTTATTCAGGAAACAGAAAACTTCTTCAGGAAGTCTTCTGCCCTTTATCTTATTTCAAGATATCCAATTGCTTGAAACACTTCACCAGTTTATCGATAGCAAAATCCACCTGGTCTTGAGTATGTGTAGCCATCAGCGCGAAACGTACCAGTGTATCCTGCGGATGACAAGCAGGCGGGATAACCGGATTGATAAATACGCCTTCATCAAAAGCCAGCTTGGTTACTTCGAAAGTCTTGTCTGTGTCACGAACATACAGCGGAATGATCGGGCTTTCCGTATCACCGATTTCAAATCCGGCGTCACGGAAACGCTTCAATGCGTAGTTAGTGATCTTCCAGAGGTTTTCCTGACGTTCCGGTTCAGTCTTCAGGATATGAAGAGCTTCGATAGCCGCAGCTGTTGCAGCCGGAGTATTGCTGGCCTGGAAAATATAAGAACGGGCATTGTGGCGCAGCCAGTTGATTACATCCTTGTCACCGGCAACGAAACCGCCGATAGAAGCCAGAGACTTACTGAATGTACCCATAATCAGATCGATTTCGTCAGTCAGTCCGAAATGGTCACATACACCGCGTCCGTTACGTCCGAACACGCCCAGACCATGAGCTTCGTCTACGTAAACGCTGGCATTGTATTTTTTCTTCAGGCGAACGATTTCAGGCAAATTCGCCAAATCACCTTCCATAGAGAATACGCTGTCTACAACAATGAGCTTCAAAGCATCAGGTTCGCATTTCTGCAACTCCTTCTCCAGCGCATCCATGTCATTATGCTTGTATTTCAGCTGAGTAGCGAAAGAGAGACGGCGACCGTCAACGATAGAAGCATGATCACGGTCATCGCAAATAATGTAGTCTCCACGTCCGACCAACTGGGGAATAACTCCTTCGTTTACTGTAAAACCGGTAGAAAAACACAGAGATTCATCTTTTCCAACGAACTCAGCCAGTTCCTTTTCCAGTTTAATGTGAATGTCCAATGTTCCGTTCAGCAATCGTGAACCTGCACAACCTGTACCGTACTTCTGGGTTGCAGCAATAGCAGCATCAATGATTCTCTTGTCATAAGTTAACCCCATGTACGAATTGGACCCAAACATCAGCACCTTCTTTCCGTCCATCATCACTTCAGTGTTCTGTGCACTGTCTATTTCACGAAAATAAGGATACACGCCTCTTTCCATATACATCTGAGGCAGTCTGAATTTACTTAATCTGTCTTGTAATATTCCCATATTTAAATATTGGAAGCCACTCCGGCTCCTTTAAATTATATTTTGATAATTCAAGCTTGTTTAAAATGACGCGCAAAGATAATAATTTCTCCAGACCCAGACGCAAAATACTCAAAAAAAAACGTTTCCATGTCAATTATCAGTCCAAAAAAGGATTTTTCAAGCAAATAATATTATTTTTGTACTCCGAAACCAAGCTAGAGAAGAGACATGAGCCTGAAAAAAAGAATTATTTTCATCGTCAATCCCATTTCCGGAACTCACAGCAAAGAAACAATTCCACAGCTGATCGAGGAAAAGATTGACCATTCTAAATATGACTATTCCATCCAACGCACCCAATACGCCGGACATGCCTCCCAGATAGCTGCCGAAGCTGCCAGGGATGGAGTCGACATTGTTGTTGCTGTCGGAGGAGACGGCACCATCAATGAAATCGGCCGTGCACTCATTCATACCCGGACAGCCATGGGAATCATTCCCTGCGGTTCCGGAAACGGCCTGGCCCGTCATTTGAACATTCCGATGATTGCCCGCAAGGCACTGGACGTCATTAATGCCGGAACTGTCAGAACCATTGATTACGGGATCATTGACGGTCATCCTTTTTTCTGTACCTGCGGAGTCGGATTCGATGCTTTTGTCAGTCTGAAATTTTCCGATTCAGGAAAAAGAGGTTTGCTGACTTATCTGGAGAATACATTGCACGAGAGTCTCACCTACCAGCCGGAAATTTACGAAATAGAGAACGCGTCAGGCACCGCCCGCTATAAAGCTTTTCTCATAGCCTGCGCAAATGCTTCCCAATACGGGAATAATGCCTACATTGCTCCTCAGGCTTCTCTGACCGACGGAATGATGGATATCACAGTGCTGGAACCTTTCACCGTACTGGATGTCCCGGCACTCTCTTTCCAGCTCTTCAACCGGACACTGGATCAAAACAGCCGGATCAAGACCATGCGTGAGAAAAAAATCACGATTCACCGTTCGCAGGAAGGGGTTTTCCATTTTGACGGCGATCCGGCACAGGGAGGAAAAGACCTTGAAGTGGAAATCATTCATCAGGGCCTGCATGTCGTAGCACCCCTGAAGGGACATAACGACACCATTCCGTTAAACGTGCTGCATCACATCACTGAATTTATCGGCATGCGCCCCATTACTTCAACCATTGCAAGCAAGCACCGGCAGCTTCTGAAATTAAACCAGCACATTCTGCGCCGGCTGGCCAAAAGAGGATAAGGATCTGCCGGCTTCAAAGGTAAAGATAGAAATCCTTTACCAGAGCAAGATATTCCGGACTATGCACACGAGGTTCCGTTTCAATTGTCAGATGATCTGTTTCACTGGACGGAACCAGTTCCTTCGTAAAGGCCATCAATACCCGCTTGGGGGCTATTCCCAGTTTGGTATGCACCCAGGTCTGACGTTTTAAATACAGGCGATGGCGCAAGGCCAGGCCTATAAAGTCCCGTCCGGCATCCGAAGGCAGAACGACAGAGAAGACTCCCCGTTCTGTCAGCAGGCGGCATACCGCTTCAAGCAATTCGTCAAAATCCAGTCCGTCCGTATGGCGGGCCGCATTCCTTTGCCGGTCAGGGCACAACACCTTCTCCGTAAAATAAGGAGGATTGGAAACAATCGCATCAAACACGCCATCCGTTTCCGCCCGCATCTCCCGCACATCCTGTTTCCATATCCGGATCCGGTCGGCCCAGGGAGAAGCTGCAACGTTTTCCAAAGCCTGCTCCACCGCGGCTTCATCCACATCAATTCCACACACGGGAGCCTGGCAGCGCTGGGCTGCCATCAAGGCGATCAGGCCGGTTCCGGTTCCCAGATCCAGCACACGCCCCTCTTCAGGCAACTCTGCCCATGCCCCGACCAGCACTCCGTCGGTGCCGACCTTCATGGCACAACGGTCGTGGCAAACCGTAAATTGCTTGAATTTAAAATAAGGATTAGGCATATTCTTGTTTCTCTTTTTTCAAAAATATCGTCAAAAATAACAAATCACTTCCGAATCCTCCAACAAAATGCAGGATATTTAGTTATATAATCTGTATTTGGCACAAATGTTTTTCCAAATTCAGAGTGGAATGATTAACTTTGCAGACGTTTTTGGGGTGAAGTACCCCTTACGTTTGATTATAGACGGTATTAAAAGAAGTATGATAAAGAAAAATAGAAAAGATCAGATTTTGATGAAAACAGAGAATGAGGACATTTCAATGTTAGCCGAAATAGATACCAACCCTGTGGAAGTTACCAAGGAGGAGCTGGATCAGGTATTTCCTGTCATGACTCTCCGCAATCTGATAATGTTCCCATCGGTGGTTATGCCTGTCACTGTAGGCAGACAAAGTACGCTCAAGCTGGTGAATACCGCCTTGAAGAAAAAATCTTCCATCGTCATCACGACTCAAAAAGTGAGCGAGGTGGAGACTCCCGGCTTTAAAGATCTTTACCCCGTAGCTGTGATCGGTAAAGTTCTGCGTATTTTTGAAATGCCGGGAGGCAATACGACTGTTATTCTCCAGTCCAATGGTCCCAAGGTAAATCTGGACGAAATCACAGCTACCCGTCCTTACCTGCAAGGTAAAGTCAGCCTCATTGAGGAAGACATGCAGGTAGAGAAATCCGACGAGATGAAAGCCCTGATGGATACATGCCGTGAACTGAGCACCAAATATGTAGAAGCATCGGAAAGAATGAGTCCGGATACGGCTTTTGCCATCAAGAACCTGGACGAACCGGAAATCCTGGTCAACTTCATCTGTACGAACTTCCCGTTCTCGCAGGAAGACCGTTATGCCCTGCTTTGCATCAACAATCTGAAAGACCGCCTTTACCGGCTGATTCAGGTGCTGAACAAGGAAGTGCAGCTGGCTACTCTCAAACAGAATATCCAGATGCGTACTCGCGAAGATCTGGATCGCCAGCAGCGTGAATATTTCCTGCAACAGCAGATCAAGAATATTCAGGACGAGCTGGGCAACGGACAGAATGATGAGGTGGAAGAACTGAGAGAAAAGGCCAGCCACAAGAAATGGAGACGCGAAGTGGGCGAAACTTTCGAAAAAGAAGTAAGCAAACTGGAACGGATCAACCCGCAGTCTCCGGACTACAACGTGCAGCTGACTTACCTTCAGACTCTGCTGGCACTTCCGTGGGATGTTTATACGGACGATGTCATCAACATACCCAATGCCGAAAAGGTGCTGAACAAAGACCATTATGGACTGGAAAAGGTAAAAGAACGTATTCTGGAACATCTGGCAGTATTGAAACTGAAGAACGACCTGAAATCTCCGATCATCTGCCTGTATGGTCCTCCGGGAGTCGGAAAAACTTCTCTGGGACGTTCCATTGCTGCGGCCCTGAAACGGAAGTACGTCCGAATGTCACTGGGAGGTGTACACGATGAAGCTGAAATCCGCGGACACCGCAAGACTTACATCGGTGCCATGCCGGGACGTATCATCAAAAGCCTGATCAAGGCAGAAACGTCCAACCCGGTCATCATTCTGGATGAAATCGACAAACTGGGAAGTGATCACCGGGGAGATCCGAGCTCTGCCATGCTGGAAGTACTGGATCCGGAACAGAACAACACGTTCCACGACAATTATATCGACATGGATTATGACTTGTCAAAAGTGATGTTCATCGCCACGGCCAACAATCTGGCTACGATCCCTACCCCGCTGCTGGACCGTATGGAGCTGATCGAGGTAAGCGGATATATCACCGAAGAAAAAATCGAGATTGCCCGCCGTCACCTGATTCCGAAAGAGATGGATGCCAACGGACTGAAAAAAGAACATGTCAAGTTTACCAAGGCTGCCATCGAATACATCATTGAGAATCATACCCGGGAAAGCGGTGTACGTGAACTGGAAAAGAAGATCAGCAAGGTAATGCGTAAGATTGCCCTGGAAATTGCAAGCGACAAATTCACCGGCCAGCACGAACTGAAGCCGGCAGACATCAGACAATATCTGGGCGCTCCGGAATATTCACGCGACAAGTATCAGGGCAATGAATATGCCGGTGTGGTAACCGGACTGGCCTGGACTGCCGTAGGAGGTGAAATCCTGTTTGTAGAAACCAGTCTCAGCAAAGGAAAGGGCGGCAAACTTACCCTGACCGGAAATTTGGGTGATGTCATGAAAGAATCTGCCATGCTGGCCGTAGAATACCTGAAGGCACACAGCCACATGCTGGATCTGCCGGAAGATATCTTCGACAACTGGAATATCCATATCCACGTTCCGGAAGGAGCAATCCCCAAGGACGGACCTTCTGCCGGAATCACCATGGTCACTTCACTGGCGTCGGCACTCACCCAGCGCAAGGTCAAAGCCAATCTGGCCATGACCGGCGAGATAACCCTTCGCGGAAAAGTTCTTCCGGTCGGAGGTATCAAGGAAAAGATCCTGGCTGCCAAACGGGCTGGTATCAAGGATATCATCCTGTGCGAAGAGAACCGCAAGAATATTGAGGAGATACAGCCGATCTATCTGAACGGACTGACTTTCCACTATGTGAAGGATATCAAAGAGGTGCTCAAGCTGGCCCTGACCAACGAAAAGGTGGCAGATGCCATTGACTTTACCCAAACTAAAGAAGAAAAAGACTCCAAAAAACAGTAACATGACGTTTGAACTCCAATATACAGACCCGCGCTCCAATGCGCGGGCGGGTCTGATCACAACCGACCACGGCCAGATCGAAACCCCCATCTTTATGCCGGTAGGAACACTGGGCACCGTGAAAGGTGTGCACCTGCATGAGCTGAAAGACGACATCAAAGCCCAGATCATTCTGGGAAATACCTATCACCTTTATTTACGTCCGGGACTGGACATCATCGAAGGAGCCGGAGGACTGCACAAGTTCAACGGCTTTGACCGCCCGATGCTGACCGACAGTGGAGGCTTTCAGGTGTTCTCTCTCTCCGGCATCCGCAAGATGCGCGAAGAAGGTGTTGAGTTCCGCTCTCACATTGACGGCTCGAAACACCTGTTTACTCCGGAAAGGGTTATGGACATTGAGCGTACCATCGGAGCTGATATCATGATGGCTTTCGATGAATGTACACCGGGTACCGCTGATTACGAATATGCCCGGAAGTCTATGGAGATGACTCACCGCTGGCTGGACCGCTGCCTGACACGGTTCAACGAGACAGAGCCTAAATATGGTTACAACCAGTCACTCTTCCCCATCGTGCAAGGATGTGTCTATCCGGATCTGCGCAAGCGGTCGGCCGAATACATTGCATCGAAGAATGCCGACGGAAATGCGATCGGCGGACTGGCAGTAGGTGAACCTACTGAGAAGATGTACGAAATGATTGAAGTTGTCAACGAAATACTTCCCACCGACCGTCCCCGCTATCTGATGGGTGTGGGTACTCCCATCAATATCCTGGAAGGTATCGAACGGGGTGTGGACATGTTCGACTGTGTCATGCCGACCCGTAACGGCCGTAACGGTATGTTGTTCACTAAGGATGGCATCATGAACATGCGCAACAAGAAATGGGAAAACGACTACTCTCCTATCGAAGCCGACGGAGCATCCTATGTTGATACGATGTACAGCCGTGCTTACCTGCGCCACCTGTTCCATGCTCAGGAACTGCTGGCCATGCAGATTGCTTCCATCCATAACCTGGCCTTCTACCTGTGGCTGGTCGGCGAAGCAAGAAAACACATCATTGCCGGTGACTTCTCGACCTGGAAGCCTGCTATGGTGAAACGGTTGTCCACCCGTCTGTAAATTCAGGAACTAAAGTTAGAAACCAAGAGAACGAACAATGAAGACAAACCTGTTTAAGAAAAAATGGTTGAAGAGACTTGACAAATACATCATCATCAAGTTTCTGGGTACTTATTTCTTTGCCATTGCTTTGATCATCTCCATCGCTGTCGTATTTGATATCAATGAAAACATCGATGACTTCATCAACAACAAGGCACCGCTGAAAGCAATCGTATTCGATTACTACCTGAATTTCATACCCTATTATACCAACCTCTTCAGTCCCCTGTTTGTCTTCATTGCCGTCATCTTTTTCACCTCCAAACTGGCAGAGAATTCCGAAATTATCGCCATGTTCTCTACGGGTATGAGCTTCAAGAGGCTGATGGTGCCCTATATGATCTCGGCCGGAATCATTGCATTGGTGACCTATATCCTGAGTACGGAAGTCATCCCGACCGGAAGTGTTACCCGACTGAAGTTTGAGCAGGTGTACAAAAACAAGAAGAAGGTAGATTATGTACGCAACATCCAGCTGGAAGTTGACAGCGGAGTCATTGCATACATGGAACGCTACGAGGACTACAACCGGACAGGCTACCGTTTCTCACTCGACAAGTTTGAAGACCACAAGCTGGTTTCTCACCTGACGGCGAGACGGGTGACCTATGATACGGCAACAGTACATAAATGGATCATCCGCGACTACATGATCCGGGAAATGAAAGGGATGCGTGAAACCATAACCCGGGGCGACCGCATGGATTCCATCATCAATATGGAACCTCAGGACTTTCTGATTACACGCGGACAGCAGGAAACCATGACCAGCCCGCAGCTGAGAGAATATATTGACAAGCAGAAGAAGCGCGGATTTGCGAATATCAAGATTTTCGAAGTGGAATATTACAAGCGTATTGCCACTTCCTTTGCCGCCTTTATCCTGACCGTCATCGGGCTTTCTCTGTCCTCCCAGAAACGGAAAGGAGGTATGGGACTGCACCTGGGTATCGGAATCGGACTAAGTTTCTCTTACATCCTGTTCCAGACCATTTCGTCTACTTTTGCTATTAATGGAAACGTGCCGCCTAATCTGGCTGTATGGATTCCGAACATTCTTTATCTGTTTATAGCAATCTATCTGTATCGGAAGGCTCCGAAATAACAATCCGAAGCAAGATATTCCTTCATTTCACTATACAAGGCATAAGGCTTATGCAAAGGAAATGTCGGCTTTGTCAGGTAAAAGCAGCTGGTTCCAGCAAGTGAAATAATCTGTTCCAGTAGGTGAAACAATTTGTTCCACTTACTGGAACAAATTATTTCAGTAAGTGGAACCCTTTCAGTCTTCCGCAAACATCGGCAATAATCACCAAAAGAAATTCCCGCTGTCTCCTGTCAGAGGACAGGATACAACGGGAAAATACAAGAGAAACGTCAGGCTTTATTCAGCCTTGAAACAATAGATGTTACCTGAAAAATCTGTACCAAAGAAAGTATTTCCTGATACGGCCACCGTGGTCAGAATGGGAGAGCCTGTCTTATGACGCCACATGAGTGAACCGTTCTTACGGTTGACCGCATAGAAGGTGCCGTCAGAAGCTCCTACGATCACCATGTCACCCGACAGAACAGGAGTGCTTTCCACCTGAGCCATCTCACCGTTCGTGTAAGGAGAAGTATATATCATGGCTTTGCCTGTACGGTATTTCCATTTGATGTCCAGTGTCTTGCGGTCGAGTGCGATAATACCTTCACCTGCCGTTCCGAAAATGATCTCTCCGCGTGTTACAAGCGGACTGGAAGTAGCCTCAACCGAGAAAGGCAGTTTCTTGACAGCCAGTATCTCGCCAGTCTTTTCAGAAAGAACGAAAAGAGAACTTTCAGACAGGAAATACATGGCTCCGTCGTGCATGGACGGAGATGACGAACGGAAACGGATTCCGTCTTCACTCTTTGCCCAAAGCAGCTTGCCGGTGCGTGCATCGTTGGCATACATAGCACCCCACTGCACACTGCCGATAAGTACATCTTCATCCGGGCTCAACGACAAGGTGCAGGTAGTACCTTCGCGCTGCGACCAGGATGAGTTCTTCCAGATCTCACGGCCAGTTCTGGCATCAAGCGCAACCAGTCCCTTTCCTGCTCCGGCAAAGACTGTTGTTTCGTTGGCAACCAGTCCGTCTTCCAGTCCCGGAACAACTGCTACGTCAAGTTTCTTTTCCCATGCCAGTTTTCCGCTCTTGGCATCAATCGCATAAAGATATCCCCAGATATCCTGAGCAAAGATAAGTCCCTGTGCAGAAACAATGGTGTTCTTCACTGAAGAACGTGTGGAATATTTCCAGCAGAGGCTGCCGTCGGTTGCATCCATCGCTGTAACGGAAGATTTGCCCTGTATGTTTTCATCCATAGTAGCTGCAAAGACTTTACCGTCAACCACGATCGGAGAAGTCATATAAACATTCGATCCCATGTTCTTTACCCATGCCAGACGGATCGGCAGATTCAGTGTATCCTTTGTTACGGCCACATGCTGCGGGTTTCCGCCAAGATTGGTCCAGTTTTCGCCTGTCTTGACTTCAACAGGAGTGGATGTATAAGTAAAGAAGCTTTCAGCTCTGGCTGTCTCTCCGTTTTTGAAAGTAGCTGTTGCCTTAAGTGTCACGGTACGTCCTTCACATTCGGCCGGAAGTTTCACGGCATCCGTCCAGTTGAAATCAGTCTGGCGGGTCATGCTGCGCTGCGGAGTTACAGCCTTGTCTTCCATATATACGGCATAAGTCACCTTGGCTGTCTGAGTTACCGTAGAATAGGTATTGACCGAAACCTGCAGCTTGCCATCCTTCGTCACAGGTGCCTGTTCGTTCTGGGCTGAAGCAATCACAATACTCTTGTCGATGTAAGTATATCTGAGTTCGGAAGAAATATTCCCCTTGCTGTCCATACCTATTTTGCGGAATGCAGACGTAGCATGATCAATACCTCCGCGTGCCAGAGTAGAAGTACAGATAGCCAGCGCGTTACCGTGACGGGTAATGTGGTTAATGTGAACATGTCCGTATACCCATGCTTTCAGATTATGTGCATCGAGGTCAATATCCATACCCTTGCCGGCAGAAAATACATGACGGTCGCCGCTGGTCCAGTAATCGTGATTGAACACAACAATCGGTTTTCCTTCAGGGATCTGTGCCAGGTCATTCTTCAGCCAGTGGTATACATCTTCCTTGGTATATCCCGGACGGTAGTCTCCTCCCCACATCGGAGTAACGATGTAATGGGTATTGCCTGCATCGAATGAATAATAAACGGGGCCATAGATACTTTCAAAGAGTTCTTCACCATATTTCCCTTTGACAAGGTCATGGTTACCGATGCAATAGTACACAGGCACTTCCATATTGACTGTATTCATCATCGGTTTATGATTCTTCAGTCCGCCTTCATAACAGATATCGCCTGTATGTACGATAAAGGCTGCCCCTTCATTGTGTGCATATTTTCTCAGGTCGGATACCCATTCTTCCTGACCTGTAGCCGTTGATATTTCGGTATCTGAAATATGCAGGAAGGCATGTTCTCCCTTGCTGCCAAGATGTGCATTGTAGGGAATTACTCCGAAATCATATTCGGTTTTGCCGTTTTCTATCGCGTGATAGTGACAGAATGTCTTGTATCCGCTGGGTGTAGTGATAAAGAGGAAACGTTCACGTTTATGTCCCGGTAATGAATATTCACCCGAAGCAGACGTTTTCACCACATTCAGTCCGTCGGATACAAGTATTCCTTTCAGTGTTTTTTCCCCTTTGTCGAACTGCCCGTTTCGGTTGGCATCGACATAAACTTTTCCTGTGTATTCTCCGGCTGTAGCGGTTGCCGAGGCCAGAAGAAGGCAGGAAATGACAGTTGTTGCTTTCATTGATTTTTCTGGTTATAAGAAATTGATAAAATGATAAATGCCCGGAGCAGCAAGTCAGCAACTCCGGGCATAAAATTAGAATAATTGCATCATCCCACAAAAGATGTCCGCAATGTTTTTATTCAGCCCAGAACTTGTTCTGTTTCAAGTTGGGGTTCATTTCCAGATCCTGAACATCAAGCGGAGTGTAATAATACTTAGGTTCGATGAAATCGAAAGCACCTACCTGTGAAGTGATATGGATATAACCTTTATCATTTTCAGTCAGAGAGAAGGTGTGTCCTTCAAGTGTATACACTGTCAGCTTTTCTGCAGCAAATTCATCCCTGCGTGCTTCTGATTCAGCCTTGGTCATTACCACAGCAATATCATTTACTCCGTCACCGGTCATATCATATTTGCCAGGACCCGGAATGTACATACCTTCAGGAGCCTTGTTCATCAGCTTGCCACATCCCCAACGCATAAGGTCGTTGTATCTGAAGCCTTCGCAGGCAAGCTCGATACGGCGTTCGCGACGTACTTCGAGTACAGCTCCAAGCTGGCTTGAAGTAGCATTGGAATATCTCTGCTGCTGTACGGGATCAATGTTTGCAAGCCAGTCTGCCAGCTGTGCATGCGGCATACCTACACGGTCACGCAGCAAGTTGATTGACTTATCCAGGTCGTCCTGTGTCAGTGTACCCAGTTCTGCCTTTGCTTCTGCATAGATAAGAAGGATTTCACCATAGCGGAATACCGGCATGTCGAAATAGCACTTGCCCCATTCAATCTGGTCTGCAGAGCGAGGATCAAACTTGATCTGCATATATCCGCCCTTGTCAAGTGAAGGAAGGGTCGGTTCATTTGAATTGGCACGGATATATCCCGGCCACATGAAAGTCTGTTTCAATCGCGGGTCACGATTCTCAAAAATTTCAGCATATGTCTTGGTAGCATATCCTTCCACATCCTGGAAGCGTTTGGTTGTATTGCCGTCAATCACCAGATAATCTTCCATCAGGTCTCTTGACAATCCGGAATAAGCCGGTATCTGCTGTGCATTGTGCATGATACCGAGATCTTTGTCATAATCAGTCATAAGAATGATTTCTGAGTTCTTGCTCAAGTCCAGATTACAGAACAGTGATCCGTATGTACCCATGTCATCAACATCTTCCATAGACAAAGAGTATGTACCGCCCATCAGCTGTTCAGCAGCACTGATAGCCTCTTCAAAGAAACGGTCAGCATCGTTCAGCTCAAGTTCCTTATGATATTTGCGGAATGTTGCTTCATTCAAAGCGATACGTGCCTTCAATGCCAGAGCTACGTCTCTTCCCACCTTGGTCTTGCTGTTGGTATTTTTCATATTGGCAATTGCAAAGTCAAGATCCTGCATGATGCTGTCCACAACCAGTGAACGCGGATCCTGGGTCTTATATAACAAGTCAATATCACTGGTCTGAAGATCCCGGCTGTACCAGGGCACATCTGAATATGACTGGACCTTGTCATAATAAAGTTTTGCACGGTACATTCTTGCCAATCCGATGAAGTGATTGATCTCTGCAGGATCACCTGTCACATTTCCAGTACGTGCCAGCATGAAGTTTACGTTACGGATTGAACTCCAACTCCACTGTCCGACGGTTTCCGGATTGATTGTACCACCCAGCAACTTATAGGTAGAACTTGATTCAGTGTAGAGCATGTTGTCTGACACAGCATCCCAGTAACTTCCTCCGAGATAGCCATACATGTTATTGGTATAGATCTCCAGGTCATTTACAGTTTTGAAGAATGATTCTTCAGTAATACTTGTTTCGGGATAGCGGTCCATGAACGAGTCGTTACATCCCGTCAGTGCTCCGGCCAGACCAAAAGCCAAAGCCATTCCAAATATATTCTTATTTGCTTTCATGATTAAATTCTCTGATAATAATGTTTGTTTAGAATGTTACGTTAAGACCGAATGAGTAAGAACGCTGAAGCGGATATGACTGTCCACCCAGACCTTCAGGGTCGATATTGTAATATTTGTACAATCCAGAGATTGTAAACAGGTTATCGCCTGAGAAGTAAACTCTCACTCTGCTGATATTAACTTTCTGAGTCCACTTGGTCGGCAGGGTATATCCCAGCGTCAAGTTCTTCAATCTGATATAAGCTGCATTCTGCATGTATTTGGTCTGTGTCAGTGCAGCTTCAGTATACTCAGCTACATAACCCTTCATACGCGGGAAGTATCCGTTCGGATTGTCTTCAGTCCAATGGTCGTAGTAGTTACCGTAAGTGATGTTAGTCCAGGGCTGTGAATAGATACCCCAGAAGTAAAGGTCACCAGAACCAGGATAATAATCACGTTTTCCTACACCCTGGAAGAATGCGCTAAGGTCAAATCCGTTCCAGTCTGCATATGCATTGATACCGAATGTGAAACGTTTGCTTGAGTTACCGATGATAGTACGGTCACCATGATCTTCAAGAGTGTTGGCACCCTGAGAAATCTTTCCGTCACCATTCAGGTCAGCAAATTTCAAGTCACCGGCTTCAAGAGGACGGTTTTCCAGATAAGAAGCTACGTTAGTCTGGTCTGCATGGTTTGCTACATCTTCAGCAGAGGTAAAGAATCCTTCTGTGGTGTATCCCCACATCTGTCCGAATTCATAACCCACATAATAGCTTCCCAGAGTTCCTGTCGGGTTGTTGAACTTGGTAATGAATGAACGGCTGTCGGCCAGATTGAAGCCTACCTGATAGTTCATCGGTTTACCGGCAACTTTTACCTGATCCTTCCAGGTCATTGTTACTTCCCATCCTTTTGTCTTCAGATCGGCAGCATTTTCACTAGGCACGCTTGTACCGAGTACTCCCGGCAAAGGCTGACCGCTTGTTACCATATCCTTGGTACGGCGTACATAGTAGTCACCACTGATGCTCAAACGGTTGTCCAGGAAGTTGATATCAGCACCGATATTTGATGTAGAAACCTTTTCCCATGTCAGTGTAGAAGAAACAAGTCCCGGAGCACTTACATACAAAGGACGTTCACCATCAATAATGTATCCGAGTTTACCGGAACTCATGGATGCAATGTAAGGATAGTATGAAGAGTTGTTCTGGTTACCGAGCAAACCGTAAGAATAACGGAGTTTGAAGAAACTTACAACATCTTCAAGAGGTTTCCAGAATTTCTCACGGGATACAACCCATGCAGCAGAACCTGAGGGGCTGAATACGAAACGGTCATTCTTCGGGAAACGTGATGTACCGTCATAACGGCCGTTGAATTCCAGGATATATTTGTCATCGAAGGTATAGTTAAAACGAGCATAAGCTCCTCGCAGAGCCAGTGTGCTGATTGATTCAGACATGCTCATATCGCCTGTAGCCAGCTGGATGGTCGGAAGTCCATCTGTAATCAGATTACTTCTGCCCATGCCAGTATATTCATAACGGTATTCTTCCTGATTGAATCCGGCAACGACATTCACGAAATGTTTTTCATTGAAAGTCTTGGCAAATGTAGCATATACATCAAACGTAATGTTCTTTGTTTCTGAAGATGCAGCAGAGGCGCTGTTCACTTCGTCTTTATAAAGAGTTGCCAGTTCGGGACCATCCTTATAAGGAACAGACAAGACTGCTGAACGGTCACGGTTCTTTTTGGTTGAATAGGCAAAGTTACCGTTTACCCACAGAACATCTTTCAGGATATCGACACGCGTATTGAACTGTGTAGTAATGTTTGCACCTTTCTGTGTAGTACGTCCACCTTCACCCAGACGTCCCAGCCATGATGCACCGCTATCAGTCCAGCTTCCGTCAGGATTCTTGGGTACATCCATCGGGTTCAGACGGTTGATACTCCAGAAGTAACTGTCACCGGAATAGCTGTCATTCAATGCAGTCGGTTTATCATAATCAGTAAAGATAATCTGCGTATTGTTAGATACGCTCCACCAGTCTGTCAGTTTGAAATCCAGTTTTGAACGTACATTGTAACGGTTAAATTTATCCGTTCCGTAACGTATCATACCATCAGTGAAGTTATATCCTGCTGACAGGAAGTAGTTCACTTTATCGGTCTTTCCTGAAATGTCAACAGAATGCTGGGTTGAGAATCCGTTCTTCTTATAAGCCTCGCCCACCCAGTCAGTGTTTCCAAAATAAGAATAGCTTCCGTCAGGATTCAGGAAGTAAGGAGAAGTAGACGGATCTTCAGAAACTTTCTTGGCATATGCCAGCTGCTCTTCATTATACAGATTATAGAACGGACGGCTCATCACATTACGAACCTGTGCTACAAGATAAGGATCGGTAATAACATCCTGTTCCTGTGTATTCTGGCGGAGAGAGAAGTTGTTGTTATAGTTAATGGTCAACTTTTCAGAATTACCTTTCTTGGTTGTTACCAGAATTACACCATATGCAGCACGTGAACCATAGATGGCACATGAAGCAGCATCTTTCAATACAGAAATACTGCCGATGTCATTCGGGTTAAGGTTATTCAGTGTGGATGTATCAGAAATGATACCATCGATTACAACCAGCGGATCACTGCTGTTCAGTGAAGTGATACCACGAATGTTGAATGACGGGTTATCATTGGCCTGACCACTGCCCACCGTAATGTTCAGGTTGGCTACCGTACCCTGCAATGCCTGACCGACATTCTGAACCGGACGGTTCTCAATCTGTTTAGTAGCTACAGTTGCAACAGATCCAGAAAGGTTGACTTTCTTCTGTACACCATAACCCACAACAACCACTTCATCCAGCATTTCTGTATCTTCTTGAAGAATAATGCTGAGTGGCCGTCCGTTCCATTTTACAGTCTGGGTTTTATAACCCACGAATGAGATTTCAATTGTTTCCCCTTTTTTCACTTGTGAGATGTTGAAATCACCATCAAGACCTGTAATAACCCCTCGCGTGGTTCCCTTGACCACAACTGATGCTCCGATTACCGGCTCACCATTTACGTCTTTCACAGTACCGGTACAAGCCGAGTTCTGCTGTACCTTATCAACTGCCATGCTCGCATCTTCCGACTGGACAGAAGGAGCTGCTGCCAGGTTCCCCGCTGCTCCACTAAGAAAGAGCAGCATACTGACTGATTTAATTGAATTTAGTTTCATATTATACGATTTGTATTAGGTGTAACATACATATGCAAATTACTGCATTTTTTAAGAGTTACAAATTAGACAATATTATAAAATATATGGATAAAATTACTTTTATGTTAAATTACTAATCCTGTTATAGCGCGTTTTAAATGTTATATTTCAAAACCAATGTACAATTCAATGTTTATAATAGACAATCCTACAAAGTGTGAATAAAACATTCATATAGTTACATTGCGGTTTTGAAACAACTTTGCATTTCTTTTTTAGGCCTGCCTACATAACGGAAATATACAGCCATCATTACGGAAAGTCCGGCAATGAGTATTCCTGAGATATATGCTGCCGTTACTATAAAATGGAGCCAGTCCATATCACGTGTATAGAAGTTCTTATAGAGCAATACACCTACACTGCCCAGATACCCGAAAGAATCGGCCACACAGATCAGAAAACTGATATTACTTTTATAGCGGAAAAGAGCTATCCAGCGTTCAAAGAACATTGTATGAAAACAGGCATAGCAGAGATACAGCCCAAAACCAGTGCTTATCATCCAAAGCGCAGGTGATACCATTTCATGGGCAAAGAGCCATGTCATAACAAAAAGAAGGCATCCGCTTCCGATAAAAGTGTAAATATTGCCAAAGAAAACTCGCTTGTGATCAGTGACCTTAATCATACTCGCCACAATCGAAAGTACCATTACTGCAATGATTATCTCAGACGTGGCAAGTATACCTGCATTCTCTCCATATCCCATCTGTGCCCAAAGTTCAACAGCAAAATTGTCACGCAAATCGCGGTACACGGTCAAAGTTGCGTATGTCAGCGTAGAAAGTATCACTCCCCATGAGAAGGAACGGAAAAACTTCATTCTTTCTGAAGCTCCCATTGGAGTGCGTTCGCTCCGGCTCGCCTTGTCTTCCTCCGACTGGGGAGGGATAAGCGACAGCATCCATACCCCCAGCAGCAGTACAGGTACAAACACCAGTCCCGTACAGAAGGGCATCCAGAAGTCGGACACATGAAAGTGTATAATAAGGAAGCGCCCGACAGCTTTGGTTATACCTGAAGCCGTAATAAAACTGACACAAAGTCCGGCTCCCAGAAGCTCGGTATTACGGCGCCCCTCAAGAAATGAAATCACAATACCGAATATCATACCCAGCGGCAAACCATTCAATACAAGGAAAACAACATTGTAAGGGTGAGGTACCAACGCAAACATCAGCAATGCAACCCAGGCAAAAGCGATAAAGCCAAGTATGCATCTGATCCGGTTCTGTGGTTTCATCGACGAAACAATGGTAATACCCAGAAATTTTGAGCAGGTATAACCCACCACCTGACTGATAATGGCTATAATTTTATAATCAAGCCCCCAATAAGTAATTCCCTCGAATGTAGCAGCCGACAATGGTTTACGAAAAGCATACATACTCATATAAGTAAGCAGTGCCGCCATCATACACAACAGATTAAATCTGGCTCCTTTCGACGGTATATTTAACACAGGCATTTTCATTGCAGCTCTCTCCTATTTATTAAAAATGTATTCCCACTCTAAACGGATTGTTATCTATGGCATACCGGAATGCTTCTTCAGTCTGATCGAGCGTAAAGCCATCGTATATAAGTTCCGATATCGGATAATCAGCATGATGCTTTTCCATGAAGCTTACTGCTGCCCGAAAATCATCCGCATTGTAATTGTGCAAGCCTTTGATGGTATAAAGATTGCGCACAATCTTTTCCGTATCCAGTCTGATCGGCTCCTGAGGACAGACTCCTCCTACCCATACGGCAGTACCGCCTATGCGCAACGCATCGACAGTTGCTCCCATTGAAGCAAGATTACCGCTGAAATCAATCGTACAATCCGCTTTCAGTAAAGAGGGATCAAACTCGCCTGCCTTCATTGTCTGTGTGGCTCCAAAACGGCCGGCCAGTGCAAGACGTTCACTGTTGATATCAACAGCTATGATTTCCCGGGCTCCGGCTTCGCGGCATTGTGCACATGCGATGATGCCCAGCATACCGATTCCCCACAGGGCTACTCGCTTTCCTTCTACACCTCCGGCCAGACGGATTGCTCCAGCCACCGTAGATACCGAGCAGTTGATGATTGCTGCAGCGTTGACAGGAACATCTTCACTCAAGACAATGACAGGAGTGTTCTTCCTTATAATAGTATATTCAGCAAGTCCACCGTTGAGAGTATTAGTTTCTGTCAGCTGTTCATGGCCATACTTAAACAGATCAGGCGATTTCTGAGGAATACCCAGACGTGACATCTCACTGTCAGGATCTGAAGCATAAATAGCCCATGTGATTCTTTTTCCTTCATGGAGAGGCATTCCATTGAGATCGGCAGCAGGCGCACCCGGTGCAACCGCTACTATCCGGCCCACAATTTCATGTCCAAGTATGGTAGGGCTTTTTTCGATACGCTTGCCCATATAAGTGCTGATATCGCTCCGACAGAGAGTAACATATTCATTTTTCACCAGCAGCTCTCCTTGTTTCAGTTCCGGAATAGAGCATTCTTCTATGCTGACTGGAGTACCCGCTTTTCTGAATATTGCAATCTTGCTTTTGTTATACATAATCCTTGTTTTTTTTGAATTCGCGGGCAAATTTCGGATGCTATGACATCATGAGAAATTAATCGGTATGAATTTTCTGAATTTCCCATAAATTATCATTCACGCAATACTTTTGAAATACGGATGCAACATGTATATCATAGTTGAGTCGTTACTTTGCAGCAAATTAAATCTGTGTATGATGAATAGTGCTGACAAGCTTTTGGAAATTTATGAACGTCTGAAAAGACTGAAACAAAACGGTGTGAAAATGAAAGATATAGCCTCAACAATCGAATGGTCACCAAGTGTCCTTTCGGGACTGTATGCCACTGTCCTTCCTGCATTTGCAGAATTATATGCCGGAGGAATGAATTTCGATGAGGCGCTTGATGAGGCTATATATAAGGTAAACAACATATCAAGAAAGAAACTGCTCGGAGATATTGACACCATTTACGACTTCCTGACAGAAACGATGCCGGCAGGTACACCGCGTGTCGGAAAAAAAATACCTTTTCTGAAGCAACTGGCCTCTCAAAGCCGGCTTTCGACAGAAAAGAGTAAAAACCTTGAAGGCACATATATGTCATATAGCTGCTCATCTTCTGTCAGGACACTGAAGGCAGAACCTTTTTATCTGACACACGCCGGTGATGACGGACATCTGGCCTGTGGCAGAAAAAGTGTCCATGGATTTGTCCGTGAAGGAATAGCAATCGTAAAAGAACAACAGATGCTATACATTCTGCTCAACGCTTTCAGTGAACCTAACCTGTCACTCGTAACAGTCTACATGCAGTTACCGTTTCTTGAAGAGGTTAAAATACTGAAAGGATTATATCTGGTACCAGACTATAATCAGAATCCCATTGCACGGCGTATCGTTTTCGTCAAACTCTCTGACACTTATGATGCCTCTGAATTTGCCGCCCTCAACGCACGGCTTATCCCTCATGAGGAGTTTACAGATACAGAAAAAGCTATATTCGATTATACGTGCGAACTTACCGACTCCCTGAAAATGTGCACGCTTCCTTCACCCAAGCTTGACTTGCGTGACCTTCAGGCAGAAAAGACATTGCTGAGAAAAGAGGCAGAACTGGAATCCTCTTTATAGATACAAAAAAGGTTGTCTCAAGATAATTTGAGACAACCTCTGCTTTTTGTTGTATTCAATTTTCTTCTACATCAAGAAACTTCCCATCAATTCAGATAAGAAGCCAATTCGCTTGCGGTTACATTCTTTGCCACAATCACTCCCTCACTATTCAACAGGAAGTTTCTGAAACCGCTTTCCAAGCCATACGACTTGAATATCTTCGAATTTTCACCCTCCATCTCCAGATGACAGCTAGCCGTGTCAATCTGATCCTGCCGAACCGCAGCATTGAAGACAGAGCGGTAACGGTCGAAGGATATGGAGATCATCTTCACCTGGTCCTGATTCTTCAGCAAGTGGCTCAACGCAGCATTCTGCGCTCTTGAAGAAGCATCATAACTGGCCCAAAAGCTCAACAACGTATAATTGCCAGAGGCATCCTGCAGGTTGAGCGGCTGCATTTCATTACAGAGTACCAACTCCGGAGCCTTATCTCCCAAAGCCAGTTTCTCTGTCGGAACACTCTTCTTCTGGAAAGAAAAAGAGATTAAGGAACTGAATACTAATACAACAAAAAACCACTTTACATTTTTAATCATGTAATTTGATTTTAGTTAATACTATCCGGGACTGCCCTTTTACAGTGATTTCTACCCGGAACATTGTCTGTCGCAAAACATCCATGCGAACCCTGTTTCCAGTATTCTTTGCATATTGTTTCGCTTCTTTTACTTAAGAAATCTGCTGCAAAGGTAAGCCCTTTTGACCATTTTACCAAAGAACAGAAAGAAAAATTATGCTTTTAAACATAAATTCGCACTCTAAATCACATAGCACCCTATTCTTTTTCCCGCAGAAACTAGGGTTCAAAGCATTTAATTCGTACATTTGCGAAGATTACTGCCAAAACAGAGAATAAAAGAAAAATGGAAAACAAAACCGAACTGATATTAATCCGTATCAGCGGCCTGGATCGTCCGGGGCTGACCGCTTCTATTACGGCCATTTTGTCTGAATATGATGTAGACATTATGGATATCGGCCAAGCTGATATTCATAGTACCCTGTCGCTCGGACTACTTTTCAAATGCAAGGAAAAGGATTCGGGCAACATAATGAAAGATCTGCTTTTCAAGGCATCCGCACTGGGCATCAACATCCGCTTCTACCCTATTTCGACTGAGGAATATGAGGAATGGGTAAACATGCAAGGAAAAAACCGTTACATCCTGACATTGCTGGGACGAAAGCTGACTGCCCAGCAAATAGCAGGTGCAACCCGGATATTGGCTGAACAGCAACTGAACATTGACGGCATCCGACGGCTGACCGGACGTATTCCTTTAGACGAGAAAAAAGCAAACGTACGTGCCTGCATCGAATTTTCAGTGCGCGGAACTCCAAAGGACAAAGAAGAACTTCAACGACAACTGATGCAGTTAAGTTCCTCTCTGGCTATGGATTTCTCCTTCCAGCAGGATAATATGTACCGCCGTATGCGCCGGCTGATCTGCTTCGATATGGATTCTACCCTGATCGAAACAGAAGTCATTGACGAACTGGCCATGCGGGCAGGTGTAGGCGATCAGGTCAAGGCTATTACAGAGCGGGCCATGCGAGGGGAAATAGACTTCATTGAAAGCTTCAAGGAACGGGTATCCTTACTGAAAGGACTGGATGAGAGCGTGATGCGGGAAATCGCCGAAAACCTTCCCATTACAGAGGGAGTGGAGCGCCTGATGTATGTATTGAAACGATACGGATACAAGATCGCCATTCTTTCCGGCGGATTTACCTACTTCGGTAACTACCTGAAAGATAAATTCGGAATAGACTATGTATATGCCAACGAACTCGAAATTATAGACGGGAAGCTGACCGGCCGCTATTTGGGAGACATTGTTGACGGCAAACGCAAGGCAGAATTATTGAGGCTGATTGCACAGGTGGAAAAGGTAGATATCGCTCAGACCATCGCTGTTGGTGACGGTGCCAACGATCTGCCGATGCTATCCATTGCCGGATTGGGCATTGCTTTCCATGCAAAGCCTAAAGTCGCCGCCAACGCACGGCAATCCATCAATACCATCGGTCTGGATGGGGTTCTGTATTTCCTGGGATTCAAGGATTCATACCTGGACGAACGTGGCAAACTATAAAATAACCGACTAAAAACAACCCATTTTATATGCAATTTTCAGAATTAAATTTAGAAGATAGCGTCCTCGATGCACTGGATGCCATGAACTTCCGGGAATGTACTCCAGTGCAGGAACATACAATCCCTGTCATTCTTGAAGGAAAAGACCTCATTGGAGTTGCCCAGACCGGAACAGGCAAGACAGCCGCCTATCTGCTCCCTGTACTCAACCAGCTCAGCAAGGGAAATTATCCGGAAGATGCCATCAATTGTATCATTATGGCTCCTACGCGTGAACTGGCCATGCAGATTGACCAGCAGATGGAAGGTTTCTCCTATTTCATGCCGGCTTCCAGTGTAGCAGTCTATGGAGGTAACGACGGAATACGCTTTGAACAGGAGAAAAAAGGGCTTACCTTAGGAGCTGATGTCGTTATTGCCACACCGGGACGACTGATCAGTCACCTTAGCCTGGGCTACGTAGATTTGTCCAAAGTTTCCTTCTTCATCCTGGATGAAGCCGACCGTATGCTGGATATGGGATTTGCTGAAGATATCATGCAAATCGTCAAATACCTTCCCAAAGAAAGACAGACGATCATGTTCTCAGCCACCATGCCGACCAAGATCCAGCAACTGGCCAAAACGATTCTGACCAATCCGGTAGAAGTCAAACTGGCTGTATCCAAACCGGCAGAGAAAATCATACAGGCAGCCTACATCTGCTACGAAGCACAGAAGCTGGGAATTATCGAATCACTCTTCAAAGAGCAGCAACCGGAACGTGTCATCATCTTTGCATCCTCCAAAATCAAGGTCAAGGAAGTAACCAAAGCGCTTAAACGCCTGAAGCTGAACGTCGGTGAAATGCATTCTGACCTTGACCAGAGCCAGCGGGAAGCCATCATGCATGAATTCCGGAACGGACGGATCAATATGCTGGTGGCAACCGATATCGTTGCCCGCGGTATTGACATTGACGATATCCGTCTGGTCATCAACTATGACGTACCTCATGACAGCGAGGATTATGTACACCGTATCGGACGTACAGCCCGGGCAAACAACGATGGATGCGCCATTACTTTTGTCAGCGAAACAGAACAGAACAAATTTAAACAGATTGAGAATTTTCTTGAAAAAGAAATCTATAAGATACCGGTACCGGAAGAATTGGGAGAAGCTCCGGCCTATAACCCACGCAGTGCCAAACCTAAAGGCAACAGCCAATCAGCTTCCGGAAAGAAACGATCCAGTAACGGAAACAGACGGAGAAAGAAAAAGAGTGCTCCGGCCAGCCCGTCACCGGCAAAAGCCTGAATCCGGTTTCAAACTAAAATCCCTTGCCACTGATCAGAGAATCAAAGGCAAGGGATTGTTTATTCCACATCCGCAGATGAAAAGGACAGCTGGTCATCCCGGTCAATAGTCAGCTCTACATTGTAACAGGATGCCCCATCCGGAATACACAAGGTGGCCAGATAATGATAGCCTTCAGCATCCACACCAATGAAATCCATGTCCGACAGGATAGACATCTTCAGGTAATCATCCGGAACAACTGAGGAAAACATCTGACGAGTGATATCCTTCGCATAAAGGCGTTGCTTTCCCTGATACACACAGATATGAATCACGTTGTCATAATACACGTTGTCCATCGTCAGTCCTTCTTCTGTCAGACTCGGACGAACGACCTTGATGCTGGTCGGATTTATGTAGACATACCCGCGGTAACGCTTGCCTTGATACATCACAGCCAGGTCCTTGGAGATCACTTCTTTCTTTTCCGGTCCGGTCACAGACAGCGCAACAAAGGCTGAATCATTATCCGACTTGTGCAAAGACACCATGTCTCCTACCGGAGTACGGAACTGCAATGCCTGTTCCTGACAACGTTCCAAAGGATAATGCACTGTTTCCACCCCATAGATGGTCAATGTATCATTCTTCAAATCATATTTTAATGGTGCATTGATCTGACTGGCATAATAAATGCTGTCGCCTTTGATTTTGAAGACAGGAGATTCCGTGTTGTCATCCAGCCATACCCCCTGCAGCCATTGCGTATCTGCCAGTGTATCTACGGCTTGTTCTTCCTGTCTGGCTTCACCTCCCATACAGGCCGGCAAAAGTAGGCAAAAACATCCCATTAAAAAATAATTTCTCATACCCATTCCCTTTATTTTCATACAATTCCTCATTTCCCGATGCAATGATATACCAGGCCGGCTTCAGCCAGTTCATGAGGATCATAAATATTTCTTCCGTCAAAAATAACCGGATGCTTCATCGTTTTCCGGATCACTCCCCAGGCCGGCAGACGGAATTCTTTCCACTCTGTCACCATCAGCATTGCATCTGCATCCAGCAAGGCATCATACATATCCTTTGCATAATAAATGGAATCACCGATACGGCGTCTGGCTTCGTCCATAGCAGCCGGATCGTATGCACGGATCAGACAGCCGGCTTCCTGCAGCTTTTTGATCAGCACCAGCGCCGGAGCTTCCCGCATATCATCTGTTTCCGGTTTAAAGGCCAGTCCCCATAAAGCAATCGTACGCCCTTTCAGGTCTCCCTGATAATAGGCACTCAGCTTGCGGAACAGAATATCTTTCTGATCCTCATTGACAGCTTCTACCATTTTCAGCACCCGCATCGAATAACCATGTTCCTCGGCTGTTCTGATCAGTGCCTTGACATCTTTCGGGAAACAGGAACCGCCATATCCACATCCCGGATAAAGGAACTTACGTCCGATACGCGTATCGGATCCGATTCCGCTACGCACCATATTTACGTCAGCTCCAACCAGTTCACACAGATTGGCAATGTCATTCATAAAGCTGATTCGGGTCGCCAGCATGGAATTGGCAGCATATTTTGTCATCTCGGCAGAAGGGATATCCATAAAAATCACCCGGAAGTTATTCAGCAGGAAAGGACGATACAACTTAGTCATCAGTTCCCTGGCTTTATCCGATTCCACTCCCACGACAACCCGGTCAGGAGTCATAAAGTCATTGATAGCATTACCTTCCTTCAGGAATTCCGGGTTCGAAGCGACATCAAAGGGGATCTCCACTTCCCGGGCGGCCTGTTCTCTCCGGATCACTTCCTTTACCTTGCTGGCTGTTCCTACCGGCACCGTACTTTTAGTTACAACAAGTACATAACGCTTCATGCAGGCTCCAATGGTTCGTGCTACTTCCAGTACGTATTTCAGATCTGCACTTCCGTCTTCATTCGGCGGAGTTCCGACTGCAGTAAATACAATCGACACCTGGTCCAGACAATCCTCCAGCGAGGTTCCGAATGTCAGACGCCCGGCCTTTACATTACGCTGTACCATTTCCTCCAGTCCCGGTTCATAAATCGGAATAACCCCTTTCTTCAAGGCTTCGATCTTGGCAGCATTGGTATCAATACAAATAACGTTTGCTCCTGTTTCAGCAAAACATGTACCTGTCACCAACCCTACATATCCGGTTCCCACGATAGCTATATTCATAACTTTGCGTTTTTATTCTTTTTTTGACTGTGCAAAAATAGAACAAAAAAAAATTCCTTCCGAAAAAAGTGCGGGAAAGATGCGTCAAACAGATAAAAATTGTACATTTGCAGTATGATTGAATTAGCCAAACATATCGAAGTATTACTGCTGGAAAACGATTGCGTAATCGTTCCGGGACTGGGTGGATTCATTGCCCACAACCGTCCGGCAATGTGGCGGACAGACTCCGGAGAGTTTTTCCCGCCTCTGCGTTCCATCGGGTTCAATCCGCAACTGATCATGAACGACGGCCTGCTGGTACAGTCTTACATGCAGGCATACAATACAGATTTTCCGGATGCAACCCGTAAAATTGAAAAAACAGTAGAAACACTGAAGGAAGAACTCTATCAGCGCGGACAGATCGCTCTGCAAGGGATCGGCACCTTATATTATAATATGAAGGGGGGATATGGATTCGAGCCGGAAGGGAAAGTGTTTTTCACTCCTTCTCTCTACGGACTGGAACCGTTTTCACTGCCACTTCTGAAAGAGGAAGTGATCACTCCTCAGGTACGTCCTGCTACGATTGTTCCCAAGCCTCATGCCATACCTGCCCAACAGACTTTCCGTACCCGCCATTTCCTCCCGGTACGGCGCTGGTTACAGAATGCCGTAGCTGTTGCAGCAGCCGTCATCCTGTTCTTCATACTCTCTGTTCCTGTTGAGAACACCTATGTAGAAGAAGCTGATTATGCGGCATTGGGATCGGCTGGTTTGTTTGATGCCATTCGTAACCAGTCTCTGGTTGCCAACACCTTGCAGAAAAGCAATCAGCATACCCAGCAGAAGAAAGTCAGAAACAATGTCAATACGCTGAAACCTGTCAAAGTTAAGACTGAAAAGGTTGCGGCTCCGCAAGCAACTTCTGCCAAGGTAACGGCACAGGCCAGCGGGAAGTCTGAGGAAAAACAGACGCCCTCCCAAACTCCGGTTCAGAAAAAGTCTGCTCCGGCAAGTCAGGCTTCAGCAAGTCAGACAACCGGCAAGTCTTCAGGCAACAAGGGTTATTACATCATCGCAGCCAGCCTGACAACTGCAGCTGATGCCAGCAGGCAGGCTGAAATATTCCGCAAGCAAGGCTATAAGGATGTAGAGGTGCTCGAATCTGCCGGAAGATATCGTGTATCACTGGGCCACTATACGAATCAGGCAGAGGCCTACCGCCAGACTGAGACCCTGAAAAAAGAGAAGACATTCAGCCAGGCATGGGTGTTTTCTGTTAAATAACCAAAGATAAACTTTGCAAAATAATGAAAAGAGTAAGATGTCCTAAATGTGACAATTATATACAGTTTGATGAAACAAAATATCAGGAAGGCCAGTCTCTGGTGTTCATCTGCGACAATTGCAAAAAGCAGTTTGGCATCCGGATCGGAAAATCCAAACTGAACGCAGGCAGTCGCCGGGAAGAAGTTATCGACGAAAAGGAAGGAACCGAAAACTGGGGAAACGTTGTTGTCATTGAGAACGTTTTTGCCTTCAAACAGGTTTTCCCCTTGCATGAAGGAGACAATGTTATCGGACGGCGTTCCAAAGGTACGGAAGCCGATATTCCCATCGAAAGCAACGATCCCAGTATGGACCGTCGCCACTGCATCCTGAATGTCAAACGCGACAAGCAGGGACAGATCGTGTATACCCTGCGGGACAACAACAGCATCACCGGCACTTTCCTGATGAACGAATTGCTGGGGCCCAAAGAACGTGTCCGCATAGAAGAAGGCAATATCTTCACCCTGGGAGCTACAACCCTGATTCTGCGGGGAGCAAATTCAAACGACACATCATGCGAAGACTGATCCTGATCACCGGTGGACAGCGCTCGGGAAAGAGCACGTATGCAGAACAGATGGCACTCCGCTTGTCCCCGACTCCCGTCTATCTGGCCACGGCCCGCATCTGGGACGAGGAATTCCGCCGGCGGGTACAGATCCATCAGGAACGGAGAGGACCGGAATGGACCAATATCGAAGAGAACAAGGAACTCAGCCGGCATCAGCTTCCGGGAAGAACCATCCTGATTGACTGCGTCACTCTCTGGTGTACCAATTTCTTTTTCGATCTGGAAGGCGACGTCAGCCGGTCACTGGAAGCTGTCAAGGAAGAATTCGACCGTTTCACCGCACAGGACGCAACTTTTATTTTTGTAACCAATGAAATCGGTGCCGGAGGCGTTTCTGAAAACGAAATGCAACGCAAGTTTACCGACCTGCTGGGATGGGCTAACCAATACATAGCTTCCCGCGCGGACGAAGTTTTCTGGATGGTTTCCGGAATTCCCGTTCAAATCAAATAGACTTATGATGCACTTTTCACCTCAACATCCCGACGAACGGATCCGGCCGCTTCTTCGGGAAAAGATAGACAACCTGACCAAGCCCAAAGGTTCATTGGGCAGACTGGAAGACCTTGCCCTTCAGATCGGCATGATCCAGCAGACCCTTTCACCGGAACTCAAGAAACCATGCAACATTCTTTTCGCCGCAGACCACGGCATCGTGGAAGAGGGAGTCAGCCTCTCTCCGAAGGAAATTACCTGGCAGCAGCTGAGTAACTTTCTGCATGGAGGAGCCGGAATCAATTTCCTGTGCCGCCAGCACGGTTTCCGCCTGTTGCTCGCCGACTCAGGAGTCGACTACGACCTGCCTTATGAACAGGGAATACGCAACCTGAGTGTGGGTAAAGGTACCCGCAACTTTCTGAAAGAAGCAGCCATGTCCCCGGAAGAATGTCAATTGTGTCTGGAACGGGGAGCTTCTCTGGTGGATGAAGTATTCGAAAGCGGCTGCAACGTTGTCAGCTTCGGCGAAATGGGTATCGGAAACACATCGGCTTCGTCCGTGTGGATGCACCTGTTTACCCGGATTCCCATGGAACAGTGTGTCGGTGCCGGAAGCGGTCTGAATGCAGCCGGAATCTCCCACAAGCTGGATGTACTGAAACGTGCCGTAGCACGCTATAACGGAAACGGAGAACCGCTTGATATCATGGCCGAATACGGCGGCTTTGAAATGGTCATGGCTGCAGGCGGCATGCTGAGAGCAGCCGAACGGAACATGATCATCCTGGTTGACGGTTTTATCATGACCAACTGCATACTGGCTGCATCCCGCCTGCATCCGGAAGTACTGGACTATGCTGTCTTCGGCCATCAGGGTGATGAATCCGGCCACAAACTGGTACTTGACTGGCTGCAGGCCCGTCCTCTGCTGAACCTCGGACTCCGCCTGGGAGAAGGATCCGGAGCCGTATGTGCCTACCCCATTCTGGAATCAGCCGTACGGATGCTGAATGAGATGGATAACTTTGCCCATGCTTCCATTACCAAATATTTCTGACCGATGAGACTGCTGGCTGCCCTGATCTTTTTTACCCGACTTCCATTCTGGAGAATAGCCGAAGTTCCCCCCCGCTATTACAAAGAAGTTGTCAACTACTGGCCACTGGTCGGCTGGCTGACGGGAGGTGTCATGGCAGGTAGCCTTTGGCTGACATCCCATTGTTTTTCGTGGGAAATAGCCGTTCTACTGACCATGCTCTCACGCATTCTGCTCACCGGTGCCCTGCACGAAGACGGACTCGCCGACTTCTGCGACGGCTTTGGAGGAGGAACCACCCGTGAACGCATCCTTTCCATCATGAAAGATTCTCATATCGGCACCTATGGAGTTATCGGACTGATCTGTTATCTGGGAATGTTCTATCTGCTCATATACCGCCTTCCCATGGCTATAGCCCCGTGGCTGATCGTGGGATTCGATACCTGGAGCAAGTTCTGTTCAGCCCAGATCATCAACCTCCTGCCATATACCCGCAAGGAAGAAGAATCCAAAGCCAGAGTCATCTACAACCGGATGAGCCCGGGGAACTGGATCATGGCTTTCATTTGCGGCCTTCTGCCCCTCGTTCCGGCATTACTGGCCTGCCCTTCACTGGCTCTTCTGCTTCCCGTTCCCCTGCTGGTAACTCTGGCGCTGGTTCATCTGATGCGAAAGAAAATCCAGGGCTATACCGGAGACTGCTGCGGAGCAACCTTCCTGCTCTCCGAACTGGCCCTGTACCTTATGTCCAACTGTTTTTTTACTCATCTGCCATGAAAGTATATCTCATCAGACATACGGCAGTAGATGTTCCTTCCGGCACATGCTACGGCCAGACCGATGTTCCCTTAAAATCCACCTTCGAAGCGGAAGCAGCACAAACGCTCCGCAATTTGAACGGAACCCACTTCGACCATGTATATTCCAGCCCGTTAAGCCGTGCCCGCCGGCTGGCCGGTTATTGCGGCTACCCCGATCCGGAATGTGACGACCGGCTGATGGAAATCAATTTCGGCGAATGGGAAATGCAGCGTTTCGATGCCATCAGTGATCCGCGCCTGCAGGAATGGTTCGACGACTATTTCCACGTAGCAGCAACCGGAGGCGAATCCTTCGAGGATCTATACCGGCGTGTTGCTGCCTTTCTTGACGAATTAAAAAAGAAGCCCTGCCAGGAAGTGGGAATCTTCGCCCACGGCGGCGTACTTATCTGTGCACAGATCTATGCAGGAGCCGTCCAAAAAGAAACAGCCTGGGAACATCTCACTCCCTATGGCGGTGTAATTTCCATAGATCTGTAATCCGCCCAGCTAATTGGACCTGCCATCCGTTTTCTCATCCTGAAAACTTGGAATTTTTACAGGATTGTTTTATTTTTGTAAAATCTTTGAAAAAAAGAGAAGAATAAAAAAAGGATAACTAACAACTAACAAAACCCTTAATTATGGCTTTTACTAACAACGTAATGATTGTCCGGCACAAGCTACTGGAAAATCTTGTCGCCCTCTGGAAAGAAAACCAACTTGTCGAGAAGATAGACCGTATTCCCATTGAATTCAGCCCGCGCCGTTCACAGGCAGTAGGCCGTTGCTGTATTCACAAGGAACGTGCCGTAACCAAGTACAAATCACTCCCGCTGTTGGGCTGGGACATGAGCGATGAAACCGATGAACTGACTCCCCTATCCGAATATGCAAAGAAGGCGCTCGAACGCCGCGGAAAAATCAAGGAAAACATCCTTTGTGTCATCGATGAAGCTTGTTCTTCCTGCGTACAGGTCAACTACGAAGTAAGTAACCTGTGCCGTGGATGCGTGGCACGAAGCTGCTATATGAACTGTCCGAAAGGTGCTGTCCACTTCGACAAGAAGACCGGCCAGGCTCATATCGACCACGATACCTGTATCAGCTGTGGTATCTGTCATAAGAGCTGCCCGTACCATGCAATCGTCTACATCCCCGTTCCGTGTGAGGAAGCCTGCCCGGTAAAAGCCATCAGCAAAGATGAACATAACATCGAACATATCAACGAAGACAAGTGTATCTATTGCGGCAAGTGTCTGAATGCATGCCCCTTCGGTGCCATCTTCGAAATCTCACAGGTATTTGATATTCTGGAAGCGATCCGTGCCGGTGAAAAACTGATTGCCATTCCGGCTCCGTCTATTCTGGGACAGTTCAAGGCTACCATCGACCAGGTATATGGTGCCCTGAAAGAAGTCGGATTTGCCGATGTCATCGAAGTGGCAGAAGGCGCAATGGAAACAACCAGCAACGAAGCACATGAGTTGCTCGAAAAGCTGGAAGAAGGCCAGAAATTCATGACCACCTCCTGCTGTCCGTCTTACATCGAACTGGTAAACAAACATATTCCTGACATGAAAAAGTATGTTTCTTCTACCGGATCTCCCATGTACTATGCAGCCCGCATCGCCAAGAAGAAATATCCCGATGCAAAGGTTGTTTTCATCGGCCCGTGTATTGCCAAACGCAAGGAAGCACAGCGCGATGAATGTGTGGACTATGTAATGACCTTCGAGGAACTCCACCCGTTGTTCCGTGGACTGGGTATTGAACTGGAACAGGCCACTCCGTATAAGGTTGCCAAAGAATCCGTCTGCGAGGCTCACGGTTTCGCACAGGCCGGAGGTGTTGCCGGTGCCGTACAGGCTTATCTGGGCCCGAAAGCACAAGGCATCAAGGTACTGCAGTTCTCCGATTTCAACAAGAAGAACATCAGTGTACTGCGTGCATACGCCAAGACTGGCAAGGTAGATGCCCAGTTCATCGAAATGATGGCCTGCGAAGGCGGATGCGTTACGGGTCCGAGTGCCCACAACGATCCTGTTTCCGGCCGTCGTCAGCTGAATCAGGATCTGCTGAAACGTACATTGAAATACGAAAACTATCACGAAGGAAACGAGGAAGGCAACCAGTAAGCCCTTTTTCCAATGAAATCGCTGATCGAACAACTATACCGGGAGGGCACACTACCTCCCGGTGATTTATATACCCTGCTGAGCAAATGCACGGCAGACGACCTGGCCTTTATCAATGAAAAAGCCAGAGAGGTTACTTTCCGTTATTTCGGCAACCGGATCTTTATCCGCGGACTGATTGAAGTCGGCAATTGCTGCCACAACGACTGCCTTTATTGCGGCATCCGTCGCAGCAACCGGAACATTGAGCGTTACCGTCTCAGTCAGGAAACCATTCTGGCCTGTTGCCGGGAAGGATATGAACTGGGATTCCGCACTTTTGTCCTGCAAGGAGGAGAAGACACCTGGCTGACCGACGAGCGGGCCGAATCCCTTATCTCAGCCATCCGGAACAGCTGGCCCGATACAGCCATCACTCTCTCACTGGGAGAACGCCCCACCGAATCCTATGAACGCTTCTTCCGGGCCGGAGCCAACCGCTATCTCCTGCGCCATGAAACCCACAACGCCGCCCATTATGCCCGGCTGCATCCTGCGGGTATGTCGCTTGCCAACCGGCTTCGCTGCCTGAACGATCTGAAACGCATCGGTTTCCAGACGGGAACCGGAATCATGGTGGGCAGTCCCGGACAGACTCTGGAGCATCTGGTAGAAGATATCCTCTTTATCGGAGAGTTCCGTCCGCAGATGATCGGAATCGGTCCCTTCCTTCCCCATCACGACACGCCATTCGCCGCCTGTCCGCCGGGAAACATGGAACAGACCCTGCTGCTGCTTTCCATCTTCCGCCTGATGCATCCCCGTGCTCTGATCCCTTCTACCACGGCACTGGCCACTCTGACCCCCGACGGAAGAGAACGAGGTATTCTGGCAGGAGCCAACGTAGTCATGCCGAATCTGTCTCCCAGCGGCGAACGAAGCAAATATGCCCTTTATGACAACAAGGCTTCCATGGGAGCCGAAGCAGCCGAAGGACTCGCCCTGCTGGATCAGCGTCTGAAATCCATCGGCTATGCCATCGACAAGAGCCGGGGAGATTATAAATAATACAACGATTGAAAAATCAGAATATCATGGGTAACTATAAAGTAGATTCACCAAAAGCCGAAGAATTCATCTGCCACGATGAAATTCTGGACACATTAGCGTATGCACAGGCACACCGCAATGATACAGCCCTGGTCCGTTCCCTCATCGAAAAGGCACGTGCCTGCAAGGGCCTGAACCACCGGGAAGCAGCCGTACTGCTGGAATGCGAAGACCCGCAGCTCCTGGAAGAGATCTATGCGCTCGCCCGGGAAATCAAACAGCGTTTCTATGGCAACCGCATTGTCATGTTCGCTCCCCTCTACCTGTCCAACTATTGCGTAAACAGCTGTACATACTGCCCTTATCACATTAAAAACAAAACCATTGCCCGCAAGAAGCTGACTCAGGAAGAAATTCGCCGCGAAGTGATTGCCCTGCAGGACATGGGACACAAGCGTCTGGCTCTGGAAGCCGGAGAAGACCCTCTGCACAACCCGATTGAGTACATTCTGGAGTCCATTCAGACCATCTACAGCATCAAGCACAAGAATGGCGCCATCCGCCGGGTAAACGTCAATATCGCAGCCACTACCGTTGAGAACTACCGCCGCCTGAAGGAAGCCGGTATCGGTACATATATTCTTTTCCAGGAAACTTATCACAAGGAAAACTACGAAAAGCTGCATCCCAGAGGCCCCAAGAGCAACTATGCCTATCATACGGAAGCCATGGACCGTGCCATGCAGGGAGGCATCGATGATGTAGGAATCGGTGTCCTGTTCGGCCTGAATACTTACCGTTATGATCTGGTAGGTCTGCTCATGCATGCCGAACACCTGGAAGCCACCTTTGGTGTTGGACCGCACACCATCAGTGTACCCCGTATCTGCTCAGCCGACGACATAGACAAGGCCGATTTTGAAAATGCCATCTCCGACGAGACCTTCCAGAAGATCGTGGCCGTAATCCGTATCAGTGTGCCCTACACCGGAATGATCATCTCCACCCGCGAATCCCAGCGTTCCCGCGAAAAGGTGCTGGCCCTGGGTATTTCACAAATCAGCGGAGGCTCACGTACCAGCGTGGGAGGCTACGCAGAAGAAGAACTGCCGGAAGAGAACTCTGCCCAGTTCGACCTGAGCGACACCCGTACTCTGGACGAAATTGTTGCCTGGCTGCTGAAACTGGGCTACATACCCAGCTTCTGTACCGCCTGCTACCGGGAAGGACGTACCGGCGACCGCTTCATGTCGCTCGTCAAGACCGGACAGATCGCCAACTGCTGCGCTCCCAATGCACTGATGACCCTGCAGGAATACCTGGAAGACTACGCCTCTCCCGAAACCCGCGCACTGGGCACCGAAATGATCCGTCGGCAGATGGAACAGATCCCCAATCCGGCCATCCGCAAACGTGCACTGGAAAACCTGGAACGTATTGCCCGGGGAGGAAGAGATTTCCGTTTTTAACCATTCATCCGTCGCCATATGAATACATTACAAGATACCCCCCGTGCCAATCGGATCCATATCGGTCTGTTCGGAAAGCGCAACAGCGGAAAGTCTTCCCTGATCAATGCCCTGACCGGACAGGAAGCCGCTCTGGTCTCCGAGGTGGCCGGTACTACCACCGACCCCGTCTACAAACCCATGGAAATCCATGGACTGGGTCCCTGTGTTTTCATTGACACAGCCGGACTGGACGATGAAGGAGATCTGGGAACACTGCGCATCCGGCAGACTCTCAAGGCCATGGAACGGACTGATATTGCCTTGCTGGTATGCCGGGATGAACAAATCGGGCCCGAAATGGAATGGGCCGGCCAGCTGAAAGAAAAGAATATCCCGACCATCTGGGTGCTGAATCAGGCTGACAAGCTGGAAGATCCCCTGGCAACCGCCCGTGCCATCGAAAAGAAATGCGGACAGGTTCCCCTCATTGCCAGTGCCCTGAACCGGCAGGGCATGGATGACATTCTCCGCACACTGGTCCACAAACTGCCGGATGCCAGTATGGAGAAAGGCATTGTCGGCCATCTGGTCAGCGAAGGAGACACCGTGCTTCTCGTCATGCCTCAGGATATTCAGGCCCCCAAAGGTCGCCTGATCCTCCCCCAGGTACAGACTCTGCGCGAACTGCTCGACCGGAAATGTCTGGTCATGAGCTGTACGACCGACAAATTGCCCCAGATGCTTGAAGCACTGGCCCGGCCGCCCAAACTGATCATCACCGATTCTCAGGTTTTCGGAACAGTCTATGCACGGAAGCCGGAAACCAGCCGGCTGACTTCCTTCTCCGTTCTCTTCGCCCAATACAAAGGAGATATTGATTACTACATTCAGGGAGCCAGAGCCCTTTCCACCCTGACGGAAAAATCCCGCATCCTGATTGCCGAAGCCTGCACCCATGCCCCACTTTCCGAAGATATCGGACGTGTAAAAATACCCAATATGCTGAGGAAACGCTTCGGACAGGGAATACAAATCGATATGGTTTCGGGAACCGACTTTCCGGAAGATCTGACTCCCTACGATCTGATTATCCACTGCGGAGCCTGCATGTTCAACCGGAAATATGTATTGAACCGCATCGAAGCAGCCCGGAAGCAGCAGGTGCCCATGACCAACTACGGAGTGACCATCGCCTGTTTGCAGGGGATTCTGGACAAAATCGATTATTGATGAAAAAAAACAGGCTTTATTGTTGCTCAGTTCCACAATAAAGCCTACTTTTGTCATGCTCAAAAAATCCTTGCGGTAGTAGCTCAGTTGGTAGAGCATCGGCTTCCCAAGCCGAGGGTCACGGGTTCGAGTCCCGCTTGCCGCTCATTCCCCATAAATTTATTCTAATTTAACCAGACGATCGGGCTGAAACGACTGCACGATCGGGCCGCAACGTATATACAATGTGGGCGAATCGACCGCAAAAAATTACCCCATCGACTGTACGATTCAGCTCCATCGTACGCGAAGAAATTTCCCCTTCACGTACGGGCAAAAAAAGAGGGAATCTTCCCAGACTCCCAATCTTCATTAACCTTAAATCTAATACCATGAAAAACACGATGCAAAGGTATGGTTTTTATGTTATGTAACATAATAATTACACAGAAAATCGTCTATATTTAACACTATTTCACAAAAACCATATCATTTTCATCTACTTTGCTCCCCCTTCATTCCCAGCTTTGGATGTAACCTTTTCCGGCCTGTCATGCAATTCCTTTTCTTCCTTCACCGCATTTTGTTTTTTTTCGGATTTCAAACTCTGAAAATCCAACAAAAAAGCCTACCTTTGCAGGAAGTTTACCAAGTTGGAAAGACAAAAACAAAACAAACCAAACTAAAGATAACTCTTTATGAAGAAACGATTCGCAAGACTCGCATTCTGCCTTTTCCTGCTGGGAGCTCTCCCCGCAGCGGCACAGACCATGAGTGACAGCCAGGTACTGGAGTATGTCAAACAGGGAATGCAGCAGGGAAAAGACCAGAAGCAGATCGCCATGGAGTTGGCACGCCGGGGCGTTACCGAAGAACAGGCACGCCGAGTACAGGAAATGTATCAGCAACAGTCCAAAGGAACCCTGGGCACCAGCAGTTCCACCTCACAGGACCGCATGAGACAGTCTTCCTCCGGAACAAGCGACTATTATTACCAGAACGGTTACCGCAAGAATACCAGCCGTAACGCTGAACTGCAGCAGGAACGCCGCGAACAGATGGAGCAGGAATACCGTCAGCGTAAGAAAATGGAAGAAGAGCGCAAGAAGAATGAGTTCTCCCAGCGTGACCTTTCCAACAACCCCTACTCCATGGAATACAATATGAATACCAACCAGAACCGGGTGGTATCGATCTTGGGTGACTCTCTTTCATTATCTCCTTTCTATGAGTATAATCCTGAAGACCAGGTATTCGGCCGCGACATCTTCAACACCGAAAATCTGACCTTCGAGCCCAATATGAATCTGGCTACCCCGTCCGACTACCGTCTCGGTCCGGGTGATGAAGTAATCATCGACATCTGGGGAGCCAGCCAGAACACCATCCGCGAAACCATTTCTCCAGACGGCTACATCAATATCCCCGATCTGGGACTTGTCTTGCTGAACGGCATGAGCGTGTCCGAAGCGAAGACTGTCCTGAAACAGGAACTCAGCAAAATTTATGCAGACTCCGGCAACAATATCCAGGTTTCCCTCGGCAATGCCCGCACCATCCAGATCAATGTGATGGGTGAAGTGCTGCGCCCCGGAACCTATACGCTGTCCTCTTTTGCGACGGTATTCCACGCCCTTTACAGCGCCGGCGGAGTCAGCGATATCGGTAGTTTACGTAACATCCACGTTGCACGCAACGGAAAGAACGTCGCTACGGTTGATGTCTACGAATTCATCATGCAAGGAAAGATCCAGGACGACATCCGTCTGCAGGAAGGAGATGTCATCATCGTTCCCCCGTATGAAGCCATCGTCAAGATCACCGGCAAGGTAAAACGTCCGATGCGCTACGAAATGAAATCCGACGAATCCATCGCAACCCTGCTTAAATACGCCGGAAACTTTGCCGCAGACGGCTACAAGAACAGCCTGCGCGTCATCCGTCAGGCAGGCCGCGAATACTCCGTAGCTACGGTAGATGCGAAAGATTTTACCCGTTTCCAGATGTGCGACGGCGATGAGGTGACAGCCGATCCCATCCTGGAACGTTTCACCAACCGTCTGGAAGTAAAAGGAGCCGTCTATCGCCCGGGTATTTATGAACTGAGCGGTTCACTGAACACCGTCAAGCAGCTGGTTGAAAAAGCCGACGGTCTGCTGGGCGACGCCTTTACCAACCGCGCCGTTCTCTACCGCCAGCGCGAGAACCTCACCAGCGAAGTACTTTCCGTAGACATCAAGGGCATTCTGGCAGGCAGCAGCCCCGACATTGCCCTGCGCAACAACGATGTGCTCTACATCCCCAGCATCCACGACCTGAAAGATCTGGGCAGCATCCGCATTTATGGAGAAGTCACCCTGCCGGGAGAATACCCCTATGCGGACAATATGACGCTTGAAGACATCGTCATCACTGCAGGCGGTCTGAAGGAATCAGCCTCCCTTGTACGCGTAGACGTATCCCGCCGTATCCGCGACCCGAAGAGCACCACCGAAGCCCAGACTATCGGAGAAACCTACTCGTTTGCTCTGAAAGACGGTTTTGTGGTTGACGGCGAGGCAGGATTTGTTCTCCAGCCATACGATCAGGTATTCGTACGCCGCAGTCCGGGTTACAGCGAACAGGCCAATGTAACCGTCAAGGGCGAAGTCCTCTACTCCGGCCAGTACACCCTGACCAGCAAGAATGAACGCCTGACCGACGTAATCAAGAAAGCCGGTGGTGTAACCCAGTTCGGTTACGTCCGCGGTGCGAAGCTGACCCGTATCGCCAACGAGGAAGAAAAGAAACGCATGGAAGATGTCCTGAAGATGATGCAGAAGGAACTGGGAACCGGCATGACCGATTCACTCAAGCTGGAGCTTGACAGTGTCTTCACCGTCGGAATCGACCTGGAAGCAGCTCTGGCCAAACCTGGAAGCAATGCCGACATTGTCCTGAGAGAAGGCGACATCATTACCGTACCGGAATTCAACAACACCGTGAAGATCAACGGAGCCGTCATGATGCCGAATACCGTATCCTATATCGACGGCAAGAGCGTGAAATACTATCTCAGTCAGGCCGGAGGCTACTCCAGCAATGCCAAGAAAAGCAAGAAGTTCATCATCTACATGAACGGTCAGGTGGCCGAAGTAAAAGGCAACGGCAAGAAACAGATCGAACCCGGCTGTGAAATTGTGGTTCCGAATAAGCAACGCAAGAATAATCTGGGCAATATCCTGGGCTATGCTACCTCCTTCGCTTCCTTAGCGACGATGGTTGCATCGATTGCCAATTTAGTAAAATAAAGTATTCTTACGATCCCTATCCTATTTCCCGTACTGATAATTCTTTCATTATCAATACGGGAAATTTTATTCATACGATTTTCCATCTCAAAGAGAAAAAATATCTTCTCTTCCATGCAGTATTTCCTATCCTTCTGCATTGTGAAGAAAATCCCTTGCAGAAGTGTATTTTAGCCACATTCCGCTTTGTTGTCTCGAAAATAAAGCCTACATTTGCAAGTAAATACTATTCAATTTCGCGTTTACCTTTCTTCTCCGAATGGGACAGGTAACCGCGAAGCGTACCCAAGCGGGTACTAAATTTTCTAAACAGACCTAATTTATTCCTCACATGGCGAACATGTATTTAATAATTGCAGCCTTCATTACTGCAATCGTTCTCGGACGGATCATCATTCCGAACATTCTGATTATCTCTCTGCGCAAACGACTCTTCGATGCGCCCGATGCCCGAAAGATCCACAAGCGACCCATCCCAAGACTGGGAGGAGTCACGTTCTTTCCCGTCATCCTCTGCACCACCTGCTTTTTCACCGCCCTACGTATTTTGTCAGGATATCTCCCCGATCCGCAGTTTACCGTGACCATGGTGACCGAGCTGCTTTTTCTTATTGCCGGGCTCACCCTGCTATATATCGTCGGTATTGCCGATGACCTTACAGGGGTAAGATATCGCAAGAAATTCTTTGTGCAGATCATCTCTGCCGCATTCTTTCCACTGGCTGGACTCTATATCAATAATTTCTACGGACTTTTCGGGATTTACGAGATTCCCACCTTTGTAGGAATCCCCCTGACCATGCTGCTGGCCGTATTCATCACCAATGCCATCAACCTGATTGACGGAATCGACGGACTGGCTTCCAGCTTGAGTATGGTTGCCCTTACCATTTTGGGAGTCATCTTCATTCACAACCAGCAATGGATCTATGCCCTGCTGGCCTTTGTTTGTGTAGGCATCCTGATCCCCTTCTTTTCCTACAATGTATTCGGCAATGCCGACCGAGGACGCAAAATCTTTATGGGCGACACCGGAAGTTTGACACTGGGATACATTCTCAGTTTCTTTGTCATCAAATACTGCATGTACACCGGAAGCATTCCCACTGAAGAAATCTTGGGTTCTCCCCTGCTTGTTTCTTTCAGCGTCCTGCTTGTTCCCTCACTCGATGTAGTGCGCGTGGTTCTTCGCCGGGCACGTAACGGTAAACCACTCTTCCTGCCCGACAAGACTCATATTCATCACAAATTCCTGGATATGGGATTCTCCCCACGTCAGGCACTCATCACCATCCAGCTGATGTCAGCCAGTCTTTGTGCATTTACTTTGGTTACTGTTCATTCCGGATGGAATAATACATTGGTATTTGTTATTGATGTTGTCGTATGGACAGGACTGAATTTATGGTTTGATGTAGTGATAAAAAACAGGAAAACAAAATAATAAATAAAATACAACATGAAACTCGAAAATGTAAAGATCATTAATCTACCTAAATTTTTAGATAGAAGAGGAAATTTATCTTTCATTGAAGAATTAAACCATATACCTTTTAAAATAGAGCGTTCTTATTGGATCTATGATGTACCTGGAGGAGAATCAAGAGGCGGTCATGCTTACAAAGAAAATGAGGAATTCATTGTTGCTCTTTCAGGTGCATTTGACGTTATACTAGATGATGGATTAAGAAAAGAGGTTTTCTCATTAAATCGGTCATATTATGGGCTTTATGTACCCAAAGGACTATGGAGAAGTATGGAAAACTTCTCTACAAATTCCTTAGCATTAGTTCTATCTTCCACTAAATATAATCCTAAAGATTATATTTACGATTATGAACAATTTAAAAAGATGAAAGAATGAAAAAAAGTACCGTATATGACTGTACCATGATCGAGTTAGATAAACACCATCATGAAAAAGGTAATATATCAGTTGTTGAAAATCAGAGTACAATCCCATTTGACGTAAAAAGGACTTATTACCTATATGATGTTCCAGGTGGTGAATCGAGAGGTGGACATGCGCATAAAGAGTTGAGTCAATTAATTATTGCTGCAAGTGGCAGTTTTACTGTCACCCTAGATGATGGCAATGTAAAACGGACTTTCATGCTAAATCGTCCTTACCAAGGACTTTATGTTGTACCAGGCATCTGGAGGACTTTAGATGATTTCTCATCTGGTTCTGTATGCCTCGTATTAGCTTCGCATAAATATGATGAAAAAGATTATATTAGAGAGTATGACGAATTTATAAAAAGTAAAAAAAACTATGAACTTTAAAATCCATCCTCTCTCCGATGTTAAATCATCTAATATCGGCGATAACACTAATATTTGGCAATTCTGCGTTATCTTCCCTCAAGCACGTATTGGCAACAATTGTAATATATGTGCAAATGTTTTGATTGAAAATGATGTTGTTATTGGGGATAATGTCACTATTAAATCTGGAGTCCAGATCTGGGATGGCGTCCAAATAGAAGACAATGTTTTCATCGGCCCTAATGTGACCTTCACGAATGATCTAGTTCCCCGTTCCAAAGTATACCCGCAATCCTTTGAACAAACTTTCATAAAAAAAGGAGCTTCAATAGGTGCTAATAGTACAATCGTTGCAGGACATACAATTGGAGAATATGCTCTTGTCGGAGCAGGAAGTGTTGTTACACAAGATATTCCAGCATACACTGTCTGGTACGGGAATCCAGCCCGCCAGAAAGGATATATCACCAAAGATGGCATTCTTTTGGATATGAATTATAAAGATAAACAAGGAAATACTCATAAAATAGAATAGCTATGATTAAATTTTTAGATCTACAAAAAATTACAGCCAAATATGCTGATGAAATACATGAAGCAGTAAACCGAGTTGTTGATTCCGGGTGGTATCTGCAAGGTAAAGAGAATGAAAAATTCGAAGCTGATTACTCTGCATATATTGGAACAAAATATACTGTTGGATGTGCGAATGGCTTGGATGCTCTGATTTGGATATTCCGAGCTTATGTAGAAATGGGTGCAATGAAACCAGGCGATGAAGTCATTATTCCAGCTAATACTTACATTGCTTCTATTCTAGCTATCTCGGAAAATGGGCTTATACCTGTTTTAGTAGAGCCTTCCATCGAAACTTATCAGATTGATGATAGCAAAATTGAGGAAGCAATAACAGAGCGTACAAAAGCAATCTGTATTGTACACCTATACGGACAATGTGCCTATACAGACAAAATCGGTGACCTTTGTAAGAAATATAACTTAAAATTGATCGAAGACAATGCACAAGCGCATGGTTGTTTGTTCAAAGGGCGTAAGACTGGTTCACTCGGAGATGCCGCAGGACACAGCTTCTATCCGGGGAAAAATTTAGGAGCCTTTGGAGACGCTGGTGCTGTAACTACTAACGATGAAGAATTAGCAAATGTTGTAAGATCTGTAGCCAATTATGGTTCAACCCGTAAATATGTATTCAAATATTTAGGCCGTAACAGTCGCCTTGATGAAATTCAAGCAGCTATATTGGATGTAAAATTAAAACATCTTGATGAAGACGTTGCGATTCGTAAAAAAAATGCCAAGTATTACATTGATAATATAACCAACCCAACCATCATTACTCCTATTGTAAAGGATTGGGATGCACATGTATTCCATATATTCACTATCAGATGTCAAAAGCGTGACGAGCTTCAGAAATATTTGACAGAGCATGGGATTCAAACCATCATTCACTACCCTATTCCTCCTCACAAACAGGAATGTTACAAGGAATGGAACAATCTTTCTTTCCCCATCACAGAGCAAATTCACAATGAAGAACTAAGTATTCCTATGAGTCCCGTGATGACAGAAGAAGAGCTCAAAACCGTAGTTGATGTATTGAATAACTGGGAATAAGAATTATGCCACCACTTGTGTCCATCGTAATGCCTGCATATAATGCGGGAAAATATATATCCCAAGCTATAGAAAGTGTTATTCAACAAAGTTTTACTAGATGGGAATTAATTATTGTTGATGACTGTTCAACCGATCAAACATTTACTATTGCAACAGAATATTCCAACAAAGACCAACGAATCAAAACATTTAGATTAGATCAAAATTCAGGATGTGCATACATTCCTAGGAAAGAAGCAATCCAAATGGCAACAACAAACTGGATTGTAAATCTTGACGCTGATGATTTTATTGACTCTAATGACTTAGAAATTTTATATAATAAGGCAATAGATAGTGGCGCTGATATTGTATTACACAGACTAATTAGAGTTGATATTAATGGAAATATCGAAAGATCAGTTGAGCCTTGTCCTAAGTGGAATTTTGATCTGCAAAGAATTTTAACTGGGAAAGAAGCATGCATGCTTACCATAAAAGAATGGAACATAAATGGGAACGGATTATTTAAGAAAAGCCTTTTTGAAGCTATCTGGAAAGAACAAAATTCCAATAGCTTCATAGGTATGAATACAGATGAATTATTAACAAGACAATTATTCCTAGAGGCCAATCGAGTAGCTTTATGTAATGCGCAATATTTTTACAGAATGAATCCCCAATCCATTTCAAGTTCATTCTCTCTTAAACTTTTTCATATTTTACAAACCAATCAACAATTAAAAAAATTACTAATATCAAAAATAGGGTTAAATGAAACAAACGCTTCTCTTATGGAAGCTCAAATATGGGAAGGTGTATTATCTTCTAGCATAAGATTAAAAATGTTCGAAAAAGAATTATCACCTTCACAAAAAAGGGAAATTGTACAAAATATATATCAATCTTGGCATAATATAGATTGGAACACTTTAAAAAGACACATTAGCCAAATTCAATACATTTTGTTCCATAAATCTTTTAAATTATTTATGATCATAATTAGTACTTGGGTGTATGTCAAAAAATTCAAATAGCTACAGAACAATACTTAAAGGTACTGCACTATTCGGAGGGGTTCAAGTATTTAATATTATTATAAACCTCATTAGAGGTAAATTAGTTGCAATATTATTAGGGCCTGATGGAATGGGTATTTCTTCGTTACTATTCGCATCAGCAAACACTATCCAGCAATTTTCTTCCTTAGGAATAAATTTATCTGCGGTCAAAGAAATATCTAATGCTAAAGAAAATGAGAATACTCAACAAATATCTTTCATTATTAAAGTAATCCACAGATTATTACAGATAACAGCCATAATAGGTGCTTTATTCGCAATCTTATTCTCTTCTCAGTTAAGCATTTGGACATTTGGTGATGAGAGTTATCAATGGCATTTCATCTTCCTATCTGTAATGATCTACTTCACCACTTTATCAAATGGAGAACTATCTATCCTTCAAGGAACTCACAAAGTTAAAAAATTAGCATATGCATCAATAATAGGTTCTAGTGTAGGATTATTAATAGGAACTCCTTTATATTATTTTTATCATTACAATGGGATAGTACCTGCAATGATAGTTCTATCAATCGCAACGTATTCTTTTTATCGATATAATAGTCCAACTATTACTACACATAATAATCTAGCTATTACATGGAAAGAAGCATCACCTTTAATTAAAAGAATGTTATCATTAGGGTTAGCAATGGTTCTTGCTAATCTCTTAGGCACAATTGCCAATTATTTATTAAATACTTTCATTAGTCATCATGGTACATTAAATGATGTTGGACTATATCAAGCAGCCAACTCAATAACCAATCAATATATAGGCTTAGTATTTACCGCAATGAGTCTAGATTTCTTTCCTCGATTATCAGCTATATGCAATAATAATATCAAAATTAAGGAACTGGTCAATCAACAATCTGAGATTGTAGTACTTTTAGTTGCACCAATAGCTATTATTTTAATAATATTAGCTCCAGTCGTAATAAGAATATTGTTGACAGATCAATTTTTATCATTAGTATCTATTATTCGTTGGATGGGAATTGGAATTTTTTTTAAAGCTATAGCTTTTCCAATGGGATATATATCGTTTGCTAAAGGTGATAAAAAAACTTTCTTATGGCTAGAAGGAATATGGGGTAATCTTCTTGTTTTGAGTTTAAATACATTTTTCTATTATAACTGGGGGATTGAAGGAATTGGGGTTTCATTTGTAATTTCATATATTATGATGAATATTACATATATAATAATTACAAAAAAGTTATATCAATTTCAACATAACAAATCTTTTATAACCATTTCTATAACATTCTTTCTACTACTAGTTTCTGTATGGGGATGTTCATTTATTACAAATATATATTTCTCTTACATAAGCATGGGAATACTATTTATTATAACTAGTATATTCAGTTTATATCAACTAAATAAAAGATTATCCATTTTCAATTTTAAATACCTAAAAAGACAATGAAGCATTCTATCGTAATAATTACATATAATCAAGAACAATATATAGAAGAATGCCTAAAAGCAATCTTGTCACAACTAAACTATATCTATGAGATTATCATCAGTGATGATTGCTCAACAGATACGACCTTTGATATAATCACTAGATACAAGAACAAATATCCACAAATCATCAAAGCATATCAAAATGAAAGAAATATTGGAATATTTCCTCATTTAAATAAAATAACTCAATATATTACAGGAGATTTTGTTAATCTGGTGGCAGGAGATGATTTATTACCACCCGATATATTAATGCATTATACAAATTTCATCCAAAGGCATAAAATTAACATCAATGATTCAATCATTATCTTTACTAATTCCACTTTATTATATTCTAATGGTAATAAAAAAGAAATATCAAATTATATAAACAAATCACGAAACCCAATAGATACCACTATTGCAGACGCCTTGTATGTATGGGAAACAGGAATTAGTGCCAAGCTATTTAAACAATCTTTTTATCAAACAGATATAGGATATCAAGCGGATTGGCTCTATCATATAGAACGTCTCTTTAAGTGCAAACAATATTATTTTTTAAATGAAACAGGATACATTTATCGAGTTAACACAGGAGTTACCGCCGCATCAAAGTTTAAAGCCCTACAAGAAAGCAAATTAAACGTTATAAAAATATTAAAAAATAAATATATAAATCAGATTAGTGACCAAAGTAAAAAAATACTTCAATTTGATGAAACATGGATTTTATATAATCAAAGCCCAAGCCTTACTAAGTATATAAAATTGTTAATCTATTTTATTCAAATACAAAAAATTCTACCTAAAAACTCCCCAATAAAAACATATTATACGATATTTATTCCAGCTACTATTAGAAGAATAATTAAACAACTCTTAAAGAAATGAATATATTATTTTTTCTTCATAAGTTCCCTGTCTATGGAGGAGTTGAACGTATGACAATAAATTTAGTTTCTGCCTTAAATCAAAAGGGATACAATATTTATATTATATCTCAAAAAGGAGAAGCAGAAGAATTACTATCTGATCTATCGCCAGATATTAAATTACTTTTTTTCCCAAATAAAACATTTATCTCAACACACAACATCAACTATTTCTTACAAATAGTAGAACTATATAAAATTGATTATATAATTAATCAAGGATGTTATAGAGAGCTTAATAGATTTTTAAAACTAGTATACACTAAATTAAAAAAACCTATTATATCTGCATTACATAATGATCCTTTATCTTCAATAAAAGATATCAAAAGAAATATCGAAGCAAATGATTGGAAATCAAAAATAAAAAGAACCTTTTTCCCTTTATACAAAGAATGGGTTAAATATCTTGTTAAGAAAGATTACAATAGGCTTTGTAATTTTAGTTACAAGATCGTTCTGCTATCACAAACATATATTAAAGACTTTAAAAAAATTTCTCAATGCAATGATTCTAAAATCTGCATCATACCTAATGGAATACCTTTTAAAAAATCACCAATACAATACAATAAAGAAAAAATTGTCATTTATGTTGGAAGGGTCATAGAGCATCAAAAAAGAATTTCTAGATTAATTAGCATATGGAAACAAATCCAAAATGCAGAATGGAAACTACAAATTATAGGAGATGGCAAAGATATCAATTACTATAAAACACAGGTGAAACAAGAACATATTTCTAATATTGAATTTCTTGGATATAAAAAGGACGTATCAAAATATATGCAAAGAGCCTCTATAATATGTTTAGTGTCCGATTTTGAAGGTTTTCCGATGACATTAATAGAAGCTATGTATGAAAAATGTATACCTATAAGTTATGGTTCGTATTCTGCTATTTATGATTTAATAAAAGATGGTATTAATGGATATATCATTCAACCATTTGACGAGCAATCTTATATAAAAAAGCTAAAAGAGCTCATAAATAGTAAAGATTTAAGGTTAAAACTATCAAACAATGCATACTATACTTCTCTATCATATCAATTAGACAAAATATTACCATTGTGGGAAGCATTATTAACTAATAAATAATAAAAAAATGGATTTCTTTTATATAGGAGAAAATATACAACAAACCCATGCGGGAGGAGATGTCGTCAACAAACAGAATATTCAAATATTAAAAAGTATACTCAAAAAAAATTTTAAACTTATCAATGTTGCATTTACTTCTCCAATTGTAACTTTAATAAACTCATTATTTGGCTATTTATATGGCCTTTCCCCTATTTCCACCAGAAAGATCATAAAAAAAATAACTGAAGAGACGCAATCACCGGTTATTTTCTTGCCTTCTTCCAAGATGGGAAAATTATGTTATAAAATAAAAAAAGCTATTCCTAATTCAACAATATTAGTATTCTTTCACAATATAGAAAAACACTATACCCAAGAGGAACTGAAAAATAATAGAAATTTTAAAAATAAATATTTTAGTTATATTATCAATAAAAACGAACTATTATCTTGTAAGTATGGAGACTATATTATCGTTTTGAATGAAAGGGATAATAATCTATTATATAAATATTATAAAAGAAATGCAGATTTAATTGCACCAATTACACTGACTGATAAATTTAATATAATTCAAAAATCTTATATAAAAACATCATCTTATAATCAACAATTAACAATTTTATTTGTTGGAAGCGCTTTTTTTGCCAATATAGAAGGAGTTAAATGGTTTATTGACAATGTTTTCTCGCAAATAAAGGGATGCAAGCTACAAATAGTTGGAAATAATATGGACTATTACTTCCAGCCAAGTGACAACATTGAAGTATATGGTTATGTTGAAGATCTTTCAATATTTTATTATCAATGTGATTTTATTATTTCTCCCATATTATCTGGTGGGGGAATGAAAACTAAAACAGCAGAAGCATTAATGTATGGTTGTCCTATTATAGGAACACGTGAGGCATTTGAAGGCTATAATATAGATTATTCTTCAGTGGGATATTGTTGCAATAATGCAAATGAAATGATTAAGGCAATAGAGAATATTATTAATAACCCCTTAATATTAAATAAATTTAGCCAAAATTCAAGACAAATATATGAAAATTTATACTCCACTAAGGCAGGAGAAAATAGATATAGAGAACTTTTAAATAAATGTCTATAAATTAGTGAATATTGCTAACAATATTGGTTCAGAACAATGACCAACATACAAAATAAAACGCTATAATATTCTATCTTTAAGTTTCCAAAAACTTCTCCATATACATAGAAGTAAATTTTCTTTATGCTTTTATATATTACACTATTTTTTCTTTTGTTTATATTAACCTACCTCGAAATTTTATCTAACAATAAACAGTTCTCTCAAAATTCATTAATTATTGTCACTACATTTTTCTTTATTCTTTCATTTATAAGATGGGATACAGGAACTGATTGGGAACCTTATTTTGAAGCCTTTGAAAGAATAAAAATTCCATGGGAGAATTTATCTGATAAATACTCTGAATTTGAATGGGGGTTTATGGTTTTATATAATATAGCTAAGTCATTATCAGATTCTTATACAATGATGTTATTTATAGAAGCGACTATACTATACATGTGTATGTTTCATGTCATAAAAACTCATAGTCTATATCCTATTTTCTCCTTATTTATATATTATTGTATGTCTTTTGCTGGAATTTTCTTCGTAAGACAAAATATTGCCATGATAATTTTATTATGTAGTTTAAAATATATATATGAACGAAAAATCATTCCTTTTATTATAATAGTATGCATTGCATCATTAATACATAGAACAGCTATTATTTTTTTATTATCATATCCAATCTATAAATATTATTATAGCCTAAAATTCATAATAGTATCTGTTCTAATAACAACTTTATTAGGATTATTCCTAACAAAGTTAATGTTAAATATGATAGGAGGATTAGGTCTCGGTATTATTTCAGCAAAAATTAATGCCTACTTGGATTTAGGAGAAAATGATAATTCAACAACCTTTTCAACAACAGGAATTCTTATTAGAGGATTAATAAATAGAGCTTTCCTAGTTATATTATATTTATCTATATTAAATAAGGATAGAGCCCAAAATAGAGTTCTAAATGGATTAATTAATCTTAATATCTTTGGAATTATTCTGTATATCATATTAACCCCTATAGCATTTTCCTTGGGTAGAGTTACGGCATACTTCGATATCTTACAGATATTTATATTGCCCTATTTATTTACTAAATGTACATTTAGAGCTAAATATACAATAATATCCCTATTATCAATATATTTATTCTTTAGACTATATACAGCTATCGCAGCATTTCCACAAGAATATATCCCATATAAAACATTTATAGAATATTATTAAATGAGACAAATTCTTTTTATAACACCTTTTACTCCTTGTAATAAAGATGCAGGATCAAATTATACTAAACAATTATTAGAGAAATTATCTGAAACAAATCAAATCGACCTAATCTTCTTTAAATATAAAGATGATCCATCTTATATTCCACCTAATAATGTAAACGTCGTATATTGCAAGAAGAATAGTACGGTCTTTAAACTTTTAGATATTACACTATTTCCTTTCCTATATCCTTTATTTACAGTTAGATTTAACTGGAAAATTGTTTTTAAAATAAGAGCTTTACTAAGAGAAAAAAAATATGACATAATATATTTTGATTTCAGCCAAACATTTTTATATTCTAAATTCATAAAACATAACCATAAGATACTTATGTCCCATGATGTAATATATCAAAGATATAAGAGAAAAAATAATATATTTATATCATGGATAAAATGTTCTGAAAAATGGCTATTAAAAGGAAAATCTAATAATATATTCACTTTCAGTATTAAAGATTCTCAAATTCTAAATAATATATACCATATCCCAAGTAAAAACATTTGCTTTTTTATTCCTGATGATGCAATAAATAGTATTCCAACCAAAATCCAAAACAACATCACATTTTTTGCTATGTGGAAAAGAGCTGACAATTATCAAGGTCTATTATGGTTTATAAATAATATACTACCTCACATAACTTGTCAAGTAACAATAATTGGAGGTGGATTATCAACTGAAATACAAAAACAAATCAAAAGTTATTCAAATATTAACTATATGGGATTTGTCAACAACCCATATCCAATTATTTCCAATTCAAAAGCCTTAATATCTCCTCTATTTAATGGAGCTGGAGTTAAAGTTAAAGTTATCGAAGCTTTAGCATGTGGTACGCCTATAATAGGAACAAAAATCGCATTCGAAGGAATCGATTATAAATTCCAAAAATTTATGATAGAAGCTTCTAATCCGAGTGAGTTTATACATGCAATCAAGTCCATTGAATATACTATAGAGGAACATATTACTTTTAAAAAGAAATTCTTAAAAGAGTATTGTAATAATACAATATTAGACTATATAAATAATTAATTATGAGCAATAATATTTCAGCTTCAATCGTTACCTTTCACTCCCCAGAGAATGAAATTAAAAATCTTTTAAACGGCTTAGTAAATTCTGCTATTAGTACCATTTATATAATAGATAATTCTTTAAATGATAGTTTAAGAAGTGTCCAACATATATCAAATAAGATAATATATATTCATAACGCAAATCTCGGTTATGGAGCAGGCCATAATATAGCAATAAATAAAGCCCTTGAATTAAAAAATAAGTATCATATAGTTATTAATCCTGATATTTATTTAGAAGGTAACTCTATTAATATTTTAAAAGAATATATGGATAATCATCCTAACGTAGGCTTAGTAATGCCACAAATTCTTTATCCTAATGGAAAAATTCAATATTTGTGTAAACTTCTACCAACTCCTATAGATCTCATTATTAGAAGATTTATTCCAATATCAAGTTATCAAGAAAAAAGTAACTATAAATATGAATTACGTTTCACCAACTATGATAAAGAAATGGAAGTTCCAGCCTTATCGGGGTGTTTCATGTTTATAAGATGTAGTGTACTAGACAAAATAGGAGGCTTTGATGAAAGATTTTTTATGTATGCTGAAGATTTAGATCTATGTAGACGAATAGGAGAAATTTCTCAAACAATATTTTACCCTAACGCAAAGGTATTCCATGCGTATGAAAAAGGATCATATAAAAATAAAAAATTACTAAAGTACCATATTATATCAATTATCAAATATTTCAATAAATGGGGTTGGTTTTTTGATAAAAAAAGGAGGAAAAAAAATAAAGAAATATTAAACTATTTACAAAATAAAATCAAATAACAACATATTAAATTATTTATAAATATGCATCAAGAAGACAAGACTTCTCAAATAGATATAGATCTTTTAGAACTTATAAGGAAACTATATCAAAACAAATATTTCATTCTAAAATTGGTATGTATTTCTACAATACTTGGAATAATCATTAGCTTTAGTATTCCATCCAAATATTGTGTGAAAATAACAATTTCTCCTGAATCTGGACAAACAGGAGACAATGGGAACCTTACTGGTATGGCTTCAGTGTTAGGTCTTGGAGGGTTCGGTACATTTGGAAAAGATGCTATTAATTCAAATATGTTTCCTGATATTATCCAAACGACTCCATTTATCATAGACATATATAATATTAAAGTATCTCCTCAAAATCAAGAAAAAGAAATTCCTTTACATAAATATTTGGATAAACAAAAAATACCATGGTGGAATTATATTCTTAACTTACCCAGTAACATCAAACAACTTTTCTCATCTAAACAACTCTCCAAAACATCAGATGAGTCAAATATTAACCCTTACAAATTAACAAATAAACAAAATGGAACAATTGCAGCTATTAGAAATTCTATTTCTGCAGCAGTAGATAATAAAACCAACATGATCATAGTTTCCGCAACCTTCCAAGATCCCGAAGTCGCTGCAATAGTTGCAGATAGTACAGTAGCTAAATTACAAGAATATATTATAGACTACCGTACACGAAAAGCACAAGAAGATTGTAACTATTTGGACAAACTTTGTAAAGAACGTAAAGAAGAATATCATAAAGCACAACAAGCCTATGCTGATTTCATGGATACAAACCGCAATGTTATATTGCAACGTACACAAGCAGAAGGAACTCGTTTACAAAATGACATGAGCATTGCTTTTCAGATCTATAGCCAAGTAGAAACTCAATTACAAGTAGCACGTGCAAAAGTACAAGAAGCTAAACCTGTATTCGCCATAGTGGAACCAGCAACTGTACCATTAAGCCCTTCTAGTCCAAACAAAAAAGTTCTAGTTTTAATATTTATCTTTCTCGGATTTGTAGGAAGTTCTTCTTGGATCCTTTTCGGAAAGGATATTTGGAAGAACTTAAAAAATATCAATAAAGCCCAATGAATATTATCCAAACCTCCATACCTGGCGTAGTTATCATTGAACCACGCCTTTTTAAAGACGACAGAGGTTATTTCTTCGAATCGTTTTCTGAACGAGACTTCAACACACAAGTCAGAGAAGTCAAGTTTGTACAAGACAATGAAAGCATGTCATCCTATGGAGTCATGCGCGGACTGCATTTCCAGCGTCCACCTTACACACAGAGTAAGCTGGTACGTTGTGTAAAGGGAGCTGTACTGGATGTAGCGGTGGATATCCGCAAAGGAAGTCCGACCTACGGACAACATGTGGCCGTAGAACTGACAGAAGAGAATCATCGCCAGTTCTTTGTGCCACGGGGCTTTGCACATGGTTTCGCAGTCTTGAGTAAAACTGCCATTTTCCAGTATAAATGTGACAATTTTTATCATCCGGAAGCAGATGGAGGAATCAGTATTCTGGATAACTCACTGGGTATTGATTGGCACATTCCAACGGATCATGCCATCCTGAGTGAAAAAGACACAAAACATCCGCTTTTGAAGGACTTTGATTCTCCGTTTGATTTCTAATAGTTTTGTAGCCTATCTGGATGATTTTCTACCGGGAAAAGCAAGTTTTATAAAGAAATATTGGGAAAAACAAAAGGATTTATTATCTTTGGGAATTCGGTTTCACCTGAAAAAAAACACTATTATGACGAATGTTAATTATAATGAATGTTTAGCATATATCTATAATAAAAAATATGGATATATTGATGAACTGGAAAGCAAACTGGGTGATGAAGTTGTACGTCAACTGGAAGCAATGGGATACATAGAAAATGCATTCGACAGTCAGGCTGACACCTGGAGGATCAGTGAAAGAGCTGTAAAACGTCACAAAAGTATCACCCGGAAATCATCGTGGGGTGAACGCATCAGTGACTGGTATTACAAACATATTCTTCGAATAGATTTTAATAACTGAAAGTGATCCATTACTATGCATTATGGATACCTTCTTATAAAGAAGATATCCCCAAAATCCAGCGGGACAAACTGAATGAGAAAGAAATTCAGGATATTCCCGGTGGAGATGTCATACGCTTGAAAGCAGATATTGATGAATCGTTCAATATCCGTCTTCAATATCGGATTAATAAAAGTGGGTGGAAACAACTGCTTTTTTATTTCATGGACAGAAAAGAAGACGGGTTTGTCTTTTATTCGCTTAGCTTGGAAAGCCAAGAAGCTGAAAGAGATATCATGTGCAGAAGGTTGTCAAAGAATCTGCCTAAGTCTATTTATCATTATTTCAAAGAATTCTTTCATACCCATTCACTACATGCAGTAGGAGAGGATTCCCTTCTACCTGTATTCCATTCGAAAAAAAAGATAGACTGGAATAACAAGCATACCAGGTCGTTGGCAGTAACTCCCATCATAAAAGCCTATACAGATAAATTCAACGGCTTTTACCATCAAGGTAAAGACAATTTGCAACAATGCATGGCCGCTATCACTCAGAACAAAGAAGTCACAAAAAATATCCATACGTTGCGAACGTTTCTGCATGACGGGTACAAAGTAAAAAGAGAAATGGCTTATTGTGATTTCCTTTTAAGAAAATATGGCAACGATCCTGATATAATAGATAACGGTATAAAGGGAAAAATTACCCAGGCATATCAAGATTTTCTGACTTACTATACAGATTTGGACTTTTGGTATCATGCTTATTTGGATACCATCGGATTCAATGACTCAAAAGCCAGCAAAAGATGGGGTATTTCAGGAGGTATCTTAGGTATATTATCCATCGCCATTACTCTCTTTCTGGAATTCAGACCCGCCCAGTCTGATACACCGAAATCTTTGCTGTTGAACTCTGATTCTCTTATTATTGTAAGACAAGATGAACTGAATGAAAAAGTAAATCAGCTGATGGAACTTTGCGAACCTGACACAATACAACAAAACATATCAACTGGGAGACTAACTAATTCTCAATTAAATATCAAAAAGAAATGAATATATTGGTAACCGGTGCCAACGGTCAGCTTGGCAATGAAATGCGCATCATCAGTAAAGGGACTGGATATGATTTCCTGTTTACAGATGTTGTGGAGGCGGAAGGTGTAGAAACAACCTTGCTGGACATTACCGATGCAGAGGCTGTAGAGAATATTATACGGGAACACCAGATCAATTGCATCGTAAATTGTGCTGCCTATACTAATGTGGATAAGGCAGAGAGCGATGTGGATCTGTGCCGGAAGCTGAATGCTACTGCTCCCAGTATACTGGCCGAAGCAATGAAAAAAGCCGGGGGATTGCTGGTACAGGTCTCAACGGACTACGTGTTTGGCGGAGATCCTTATAACACCCCTTGCCGGGAAGATCAGAAAGGGACGCCAACCGGAGTATACGGACTAACCAAACTGGAGGGAGAAGAGAGCATCAAAGCCATCGGATGCAAGCATGTAATCATCCGTACGGCCTGGCTGTACTCGGAATTCGGTAAGAATTTTGTCAAGACGATGCTGAACCTGACAGCTACCAGACCACAACTGAAAGTGGTATTCGATCAGGCCGGTACGCCAACATACGCTTATGATCTGGCTGTTGCCATCAAAGCGATCCTGGAGGACTACACCATAGAAAAGTCCCGGAATGAATACAGCAAGACGGGTGTATACCACTTCAGTAACGAAGGGGTATGTTCCTGGTACGACTTCACAAAGATTATTGCTGAACTGGCAGGAAATACTACCTGCGATATCCAGCCCTGCCACAGTGACGAATTCCCCAGTCCGGTGAAGCGCCCGGCTTATTCGGTACTTGACAAAACAAAGATCAAACAGGCCTTTGGATTGAAAATTCCATACTGGACAGATTCTCTGAAAACTTGTATGGCCAATATGGGAGTTATTAAATGAATTATCACTTAAACAACAATATTATGGATTTCAAACGCAACATCCTGATCACCGGTGGTGCCGGATTTATCGGCAGCCATGTGGTAAGACTTTTCGTGAACAAATATCCGGAGTATCATATCATCAATCTGGACAAGCTGACCTATGCGGGCAACCTGGCCAATCTGAAAGATATTGAGAACAAGGAAAACTATACTTTCGTCAAGGCAGACATCTGCGATTATGACAAGATGCTGGAACTGATGCAGCAGTATCATATTGATGGAATCATTCACCTGGCTGCGGAAAGTCATGTAGACCGCAGTATCAAGGATCCGTTTACCTTTGCACGGACAAATGTAATGGGAACACTTTCGCTGCTGCAGGCTGCCAAGGTATACTGGGAAGGGTTGCCGGAAGGTTATGAAGGCAAACGTTTCTATCATATCTCTACAGACGAAGTATACGGAGCTCTGGAAATGACGCATCCGGAAGGAATCGAACCGCCATTTACCACTACGGCTTCTTCAGCTGAACATCATCTGGCGTACGGAAAGGATTTCTTCTATGAGGATACGAAATATAATCCGCACAGTCCGTATTCTGCCAGCAAGGCCAGCAGTGACCACTTTGTACGTGCCTTTCACGATACATACGGCATGCCGACCATTGTAACCAACTGTTCCAACAACTATGGCCCTTACCAGTTCCCGGAAAAACTGATTCCGCTGTTCATCAACAATATCCGTCACCGCAAACCGTTGCCGGTATATGGCAAGGGAGAAAATGTACGTGACTGGCTGTATGTAGTGGATCATGCACGGGCCATTGACGTGATTTTCCACAAAGGCAAAATTGCGGATACATACAACATCGGCGGATTCAACGAATGGAAGAATATTGATATCATCAAGACAGTGATCAAGACTGTAGACCGCCTGCTGGGACGTCCCGAAGGAGCTGACATGGATCTGATCACTTACGTGACTGACCGGAAAGGACATGACATGCGTTATGCCATTGACTCGACAAAACTGCAGCGGGAGCTGGGATGGGAACCGAGCCTGCAGTTTGAGGAAGGTATTGAGGAAACCGTGAAATGGTATCTGGACAACCAGGAATGGATGGATAACGTAACCAGCGGGGACTATCAGAAGTATTACGAAAGTATGTATCAGAACCGATAATCACACACAACTATGAAAGGTATTATCTTAGCAGGGGGAAGCGGAACACGACTCTACCCCATCACGAAAGGTGTCAGCAAGCAGTTATTGCCGGTGTTTGACAAACCGATGATTTATTATCCCCTCTCTGTCCTCATGCTGGCCGGAATCAGGGAGATCCTGATCATTTCCACTCCGAACGACCTGCCGGCTTTCCGGCGTCTGCTGGGAGATGGAAGTGACTTTGGTATCAGACTGGAATATGCAGAACAGCCTTCACCGGACGGACTGGCACAGGCATTCATTATCGGAGAGAAATTCATAGGAAACGATGCAGCCTGCCTCGTACTGGGTGACAACATCTTCCACGGAAGTGGTTTTACTGCCATGCTTCGCGAAGCTGTACGCACGGCAGAGGAAGAAGGAAAGGCTACTGTATTCGGATATTGGGTAAGCGATCCGGAACGTTACGGAGTGGCAGACTTTGACAAGGATGGCAACTGTCTGAGCATTGAGGAAAAGCCGCAGCATCCGAAATCAAACTATGCAGTGGTAGGTCTGTATTTCTATCCTAACAAAGTAGTGAAAGTGGCTAAGAACATCAAGCCTTCCGCCCGTGGAGAACTGGAAATCACGACTGTGAACCAACGCTTCCTGGAAGACGGAGAACTGAAAGTGCAGACACTGGGCAGAGGTTTCGCCTGGCTGGACACCGGTACCCACGATTCACTGGCAGAGGCTTCTACTTACATTGAAGTAATTGAGAAGAGACAGGGACTGAAAGTGGCTTGTCTGGAAGGCATTGCTTACCGGAAAGGATGGATTACTGCCGACAAGTTACGGGAAGTAGCGAAGCCTATGCTGAAGAACCAGTATGGCCAATATTTGTTGAAAGTTATTGACGAGCTGGAACGGACTGGAAAGAATAATCTGGAGTAATTTCTTTCGCATCTGATCTGATATCATTCAGGCCTTCTTCTCCGAAACTTTTTTGGGAAGAGGGTCTGAACTGTATTTGTTCCGCAATTTTGTTCCGCACCATCTTCTGCTGATCAAAAACGTCATCAAGCAAATAACTATCAACGGTTTACAATCACCAGAGTGAATCTTATTTCCGAATTTCTGCCAGCTTTGCCAGGCTTCTTTTAAACTATTATAGTTAGTGCGGA